>Ga0131853_10006793_pt1:15000-20666 | contig 20666 bp, 15 predicted proteins | sample TergutLab28metaG_FD_92764 | JGI IMG/M metagenome (GOLD analysis project Ga0131853, IMG submission 92764) | Labiotermes labralis P1 segment gut microbial communities from Petit-Saut dam, French Guiana - Lab288 P1 (version 2) (version 2) | ecosystem: Host-associated > Arthropoda...
CGTTGCTATTATTTCGCTAACAAAAGAGGTCAAGGGAGCTTCTGACATCTCTCTTGAGAACTTCGCAGACTGAAATTTCGTGGAACAGTTCCGTGTTTCTGACATCATAGAGAAATAATTAGTACTTCTGGGGATATAGGGCATAAAGACTGTGGGTCACTTATTAGTAACTATTGTTTCTTTGCATTTCGCTGAGTTGGGCAGTGTGAGTGGCTTTTTCGTCTATCACATTCTTTCATGTTCTTTTGGTTCCATTTTTTATCATTGTGTATAGGTTGTGTGTTTTGTATGCTTTTGTTTAATTTTGTAAATTATGTATTTTATTGTTATGTTTATGTATTATGTTGTTATGTATGTTCTGTTCTGCATATTCTGTTTTCATCATGCCAACTGGCACTCTTCGCTTATCCTGACTGAGGTTTTTTCTTGCTTTTTCCTCAGTTGCAAGGCAAATGCCAGGGTATAACTCGCAAAGACGGGGCACGGCACGCAATCTTCCCAAATTAGTTTGTAAATTGTGTTGTTCTTGTTGTTAATTGTGTTATTCTGTTGTTAATTGTTTTGTCCTTGTTGTTAATTTTGTTATTCTATGTATTGATTGTGTGTAAATGTGTACTGTACTACTACTACTACTACCGGGTGTCAACTCAACAGCAGTTAACAAATACACACAGTATATCATATATTTTGCCTCGGAATATATAGAATGCTTAAAACCACACTACATAATTTTCCAAAATTCTTGCCAGTGGTTGATGACTTCTATCTAACTTTTAAATTCTGGTTGTTCCGTTATTATGACCCACCTCTTTTAATATTCAAAAAATTTACGTTCTGCCCACAAAATTCGCTCTATTTTAAGTGTTATGTAAGTATTTTAAGTTTTATATAAGCAACTTGGAATTGGTTTTCCTTCGTAGTATTAACTGATTGGTTTTGCAAAGAAGATGAGAATATTTACTGCGCGGTAATTAGTGGGTCTTTAAATAAAACAGATTATACCCTTCCTTAGAGGGGTAAAGTACGTAGTGGCTGAATCTTTCATTTCCCTAGCAAAACTCGTAAGAATACTTTCGTACGGCAAAAAAACATTTAATCTGATAGTGTCAATAGACATTTATTTAATTTTGAGTAAATGACGTCTGTCCGTGAAGTCCATTTCATTCAACGTCTAAGTCGCCAGAAAGACAAAGAGACGTGCCGCGGACGAATGACAAGGGTGGCATTATTGCATCGGGCTGTACCACATTGTAGTGATTAGCGCTGTGCGAGCTCTGCTGTACTGGGGAGAAGTGACTTTTGTCGATAAAAAGACGGAAAAAGGCGGTAAAATGTACATGTAAGTTTGCCCCTGCCCACGTCGCTAAGGCATATAGAGGGACAGAGGTTCATCTCCACTCTTTATTAACCTCGGCATTAGACGGAGGTGTGAGGTGAGCTCTACCCCTTGGCCGCTTTACCCCCGGGGAAGAACACCGTTACCTATGTAACAGGAGGTTGTGTGGGCCCCAGACACGGTCTGGAGGTTTTGTCTCCGTCGCGATTGGAATCTTGGATCAACCACCCGATGCCTGATAACTTAACCAACTGGGCTAACACGGCTCCAGAAACTACGACACAAAGTCAGTGTATTAACATTTTATCCAACTTTGCCGGAAAGTCTCTGAAGATACAGGATCGCGTCTATTGATGTCGGAAAAAGTGGACGTGGCTTAATCAGAGGTACAGGTGTGCTGATAACTCCTTAGCTCGACCGGGAAGGAAACAAGCTAATGTTTCCGTCAGAATGGCGTGAATTTCCTTCGGCGCCTTGCCTTGCAGGAAAAGAAACTTGATGACAGCTCGCTTCTCTATTTTGTTGAAATCGCGCGCGTCCCTGACATGCTTTGGAGCTTGTTTCCTTCCTGGTCGGGATAAGGACTTATCAGCACCCCAGGTATTACTTCGACGTATGCCTGGGCAGGTTAGACCTCAGACGGATTACTTGGTTTACCGCCCAGTATTAAAAAAGGAATCCTCCTGAATGCAAGTCATATGCATTACTTTTTAGCTAAATATCTCGTTTTTTTTATTAAAGCCAAATCTCAGTGAAAATGTGTTCTTGGATAAGAACGGTACATAATTTTCAAATGTATTATATCCGAACACGCATCATTTATCGGCTGCCATAAGCAGTGGACAATGAGGTGTCTGTTCATCTGGGACGTGGCCCTAGGTGTTTGGTTTCTGAAATTCTGAGAGAGCTTAGTGATCTTGTATTCGATCCTTGACGATTATAACGCCAGACACTCTCGAAACGCCAGGAACTAAATACCAGTGAAACAGTATCACATACCAAAACAAACGTTATACTACCCATCACTGCGAAACCTCAAAAATCGAACTGGACAATTAGATTTAAGTGTGCGCACTATTGAAATGTTTGGAGCGACAAGTCAGAGAAATGCGTGAAAGAAATGCGACACTAAAAAATATAATAATAATAATATATTTATTTACTGCAATTGGGTTGTCACCCGGTGGCAGTGGTTATTTTACATGTAAACAAAATATGAAATTGGTTACTACTAGATTTAAGTCGGGAGGGCTACATGATAAGCATGTAGTGGCAACTTGGAATGTTGGGAACCATCTCAGCATTTGCTTATAGACACAGGGAAACCAAGAAAAACCTGTGTCGAAGTGGCCGGTCGCAGGACCTTCCGAATACAGACTTCTAGCCAGCAGTCCGGCATCTAAAGTATAAACAGCAATACACACACAGTACACCAAACACACATAATATGACAACAATACATACAAGACAACTACAACAATAAACACAAGACAACTAACAACAATATTATCACTGTTAAGGCATACTAACATATATCATATTGCATAATAATTATATTCGCAATAATTAACATGGGCACGGCTTTCTAAAGTGGGCCGGGTAGCTCAGTCGGTATAGCGACTGGCTACGGGCTGGACGGTCCGGGGATCGAATCCCGGTATGGGTGAGATTTTCTGCACCTGTCCAGACCGACCCTACGGCCCACCCAACCTCCTATACAATGGGTACCGGGTCTTTCGCGGGGGTAAAGAGCGGCCGGGACGTGATGCTGACCCTTCACCCCCTTCCAGTGCCGTGGTCAAGAAAGAGTAGAGCTATACCTCTACTCACCCTATGGGCCATACGGCCTGTACAGAGCTTCAGTGCCTGTATAAGGGGGCACTTTAACTTTTTTTTTTGCGGCTTTCTAAAGTCTAAGGTAGGCGCTGGACTCAAATACGAGTAGATTCATCAACTCCCACATACATTCTCAACAAGTGTTCTTGAAGGACCCAAAAAATAATCTGGTCTCAGCGATATTTAATATTCCGCTATACCGGACTTGGTCATAATCATCCATTATCATACACAGCTTCAACACACCTTACAACTGGACTGTCAATAATCTGATAACATAGTGACTTAACAAGCACGTATATACGACTCAAAATAATCACACTGCCCCAGCGAAATTCGCTGCTAAGCTCCGTCACGATCATCCTTGACAAAGATTCAGTGAGCCTTTTGCTACTGATTGCGGTTTGCAAGACAAGACAACTGAATGATTTATGTGCGGTGCTGGTGTGTGACCACGCTACCCACATCACGAATATCGGTTACGGGTTGGCAGACAGGTTACTGGTTTTTCTGTCGTAAATTCACTTCTTATCACTTCAGAACGTTGGTTTTTGTTTCATAACACTACAGTGCGACTCCTATGTTAAAATAACACCGCCCGAAATTGTATAAATTCTCTCTTTTTTTTTTTTGAAGAAATTTCGTTGTTTTAATTGTGGTAAAAGTTTGACAAAATTCAAAGAAGAATAACTTACGAAATAAAGTGAAATGCCAACTTGATGCAACTATGTAACTTTATTGATGTATTATTAGCTCGACATGTATCGGGTACATACGCCTATCATCAGGAGCATTAGACGTTGAGTTGCAGCATATGGTTTTCTGCACCGAGTTTTTGGATGGGTGGTGGTCTTGAGACCCGCTGCGTAGGTCATGTGTACGGTGCGGATGGTGCCGTGTGACGGCACCATCCGCACCGATGGGCGTATGTACCCGAAACATGTCGAGCTAAGAATACATCAATAAAATTACCTAGTTGCATCAAGCTGGCATTTCACTTTATTTCGTGAGGAAGATGCATGGTCAAACAACCCTCAAATAACTTACGAATCTATGCAGATTGGAATATGTAATGTCTGGCTAAGAATGAACATATTGTGCCCACCAGCAAGGCTAATGCAATAAGAAGCAACATGACAATGCAGTCATCATATATTGCATCTGCCACTCACCGCATTTCCTACTTTCCGCAATTGCCCTCACAAACACAACACTCGTGTTTTTTACTGCGGGAGTTCCATGGACTGAATTTTGGGGGGGAGAATGTTCTGGATTTTGCAACTGGGATTTCTTTAAAATATAAAGCGAATGGTAAAAAGTCGAGCTGTCACTGTGCACGCCATGAATGAAAACTGTGTCGTATTGTTGTTCCAGAACTATAATTTGGCCTGTTGTTTTGTATGGGTGTGAAACTTTGTCGCTCACAACGAGGGAGGAACGTAAGTTAAGGGTGTTTGAGAATAGGGTATTGAGGAGAATATGTGGGCCTAAGAGGGACGAGGTAACAGGGGAGTGGAGAAAACTACATAATGAGGAACTTAAGGATCTGTACTCCTCAATCAACACTGTTCGTATGATCAAATCGAGAGGAATGAGATGGGCGGAACATGTAGCACGTATAGGGTAGAGGAGAGGCTTATACAGGGTTTTGTTGGGGATACCTGAGGGAAAGAGACAACTTAGAAGACCCAAGCGTAGAAGGAAGGATAATAGTAAAATGGTTTTCAGCAAGTGGAATGGGGGGACATGGACTGGATTGATCTGGCTCAGGACAGAGACAGATGGCGAGAACTTGTGAGTGCGGTAGTGAACCTTCGGGTTCCACAAAATGCGGAGAATTTCTTGTCTAGCTGAGAACCAGTTAGCTTCTCAAGAAGGACTCTGTTCCATGGAGTTAATTTAGTGTTTATCTTTCAACATCGGAAGTTTTATAGTGCTTAATCAGATATGAAGGATTTCATAAAGACAGGTGGGAATTTTGAATTTTAAGAGCAGAGTGGTAATTTTTACCACATTCCTGTTTCAACAACAAATTTCATAACATATACTCATATGTGAAGACTTTCATAAAGACCGAGTAAGATTTTGGAGGAGCTTTATACTTTATGAGAGGGACGGTGTTTTGTATGCGCTTTCGCAAGATTGCGAGAAGTGGCTACTAGCTTCGTCACGTATATCAGTATGCATGGAAAAACTCGGCTACCACTGAAAGGATTTTCGTGAAATTTGATACTCGAGTATTTTGCGAAAATCTGTTGAGAAAATTCAAGTTTCATTAAAATCTGACAAAAAAACGGGTACTTTGTATCACGTCCTACACAGTTACAATAATATCTCGCGCAATTATTCTTCGAGTAAGAAATATTTTAGACAAAATTTGTACAGAAAATTTAAAACGCGTTTCACGTTCAGTAGCCTTCCCCCCTCCCAGCACCCCCCCCCCCCCCTACGACCGGTAATTTAAATAAGATAGTAGACATTTATACTATCGACG
>Ga0131853_10006794_pt1 | contig 20661 bp, 11 predicted proteins | sample TergutLab28metaG_FD_92764 | JGI IMG/M metagenome (GOLD analysis project Ga0131853, IMG submission 92764) | Labiotermes labralis P1 segment gut microbial communities from Petit-Saut dam, French Guiana - Lab288 P1 (version 2) (version 2) | ecosystem: Host-associated > Arthropoda: Insects >...
CAGCATAACAGCATAACAGCATAACAGCATAACAGCACAAGTGCCAAATATAAAGCAAACACGTAATCGCAAACACGAAACAAAAACTGTAAAAGCAAACAAAATCTAAACAATAAGCAGACAAAACAAAAAATATGTGGCAGCAGTATGAAAATGGCATTTTAAACAAAGGAATGGGACAAAAACCCCTGACCCCTGGAAAACATCGATTAAAAATGGCACAGACTAGCACAGAATCTGTTGCAATGACGTAATGTTTTTTTTTTCCAAAATATTGACGTCTTTGCACGTAAACGGTTAGCAGCTGCATCACATCTAGCAGACGGCGGGTTATTGCCAGTAGCGGTAGCAGGGAGGAGTTTCTGAAATGACGATTATGATGTCTTAGTGTAGTGAGATCCGAAATTCTGACTGCAATGTTGCATGATATTGAAGCCCTGTGACGCATGACGGCATGTTGATCGGTCACTATTCACGTTCGTCCCTCATTCAAAACGGTGTCACATCCCAGTTGAATTAACTTCGACGTGAGGGATTGTAGATCTGTTGACATGTCGTCATACATCAGAATATCTGATGTGTCATCAAATGGTACTGTATATCTTATTGCCAAGCTATACGGAGTCATACTCTAGGAAACTTGATTCATTATCGTCATTAATATATTGAGGAACAAATTATTTCTCTTATTTGTCGTCAACTGACACTGTATATGTTACTGCCAAACAATACGGAGTCATATTCCAGGAAAACTGATCCGTTATCATTAATATATTGAACAGATTATTTTTCTAATTAATTTTTACTTTAAAAATTGTGATATTATTAATGCTGTTATTAACCGCGTTCACGAAATAGTGAAAAGCGATCAATGGCTTCGTCATGTCTGTCTGCCGTGGCAATGAACAACCGGCCTCCCACTGGGTGGATTTTCGTGAAATTTTATATAAGATTTTTTTTTAAATTTGTCTATAAAATTCACGTTTAACCAAAATCTGACAAAAATAGCCGGTACTGTACATGAAGACCGATATACATTTGCTATAATATATTGCCCAGTTGTTCTTAGAACGAGAAATGTTTTAGACAATAGTTGTAGAGAAAACAAAAACGCACACTTATATTCAGTAGTTTTTTTCCCCGAAGATAATGCAATTTGTAGAATAACGTAAAAAAATGTTGTAGAACCGGACAGGTCGCAGGCGACAGTATTTTACGGCACCTTGTTAATGCATGCCGGGTAAACAAGGCAAGAACACAGACACGCGCTCAGAATATGTAATACTTACTGCTTTTCCACGGCAACAATGCTTATGCGAAAGTGCCACATTGTTGCATTTACACACAGATTTCTTGTTTCATTATTCTTATGTCTTTTCTGCGTTTTCATTTGTTGTTTGTTTCTTTTTCTTAAGTTCCTGCGCTGTGTCTGTGATAGGCCTTATGTATATTGTGCCATCACATTAATAATAATAATAATTTGAATTATTATTATTATTATTGTTATGTTGTTGTTGTTATTATTATTATTATTGTTAACTGCTGTAGTTGTGCAGTATTATCACCGTGTCAATTATGTAGCCTTTGTCTTTCTGTCACTGTTCCTTTCTCATTATTCTTTGCATGTCGACGTACTTGATTCTAGTATTGGCCACAATGTTCTTGACTCTGCACTTTGGTAAACACAATATGAATTGATTTACAGTATTGTTTTATTCTTTCAGGTAGCTTTATCAAAATTTCTGAGGGTTTTCTTATTCTCCGTCGTAAGTTGCAAAAATAAAACCTCTGATTCTGAGGTGTGACGAACACGTCACAGATTCTAACGAGCCCCCCCCCCCTCCCTCTGCCCATTTGACACACTCCAATCATGGTGATTGGAATCCTTCGGAATACGAAACCATCAAGCCGCCAGTTTCGGTCGGCAATTAACAACACTTTTCAAAAGTTTCGAAACAAAGCAGATACATCCTGTATAGTTTAGACATAATGGAGCTGAGATTTACATGGAATTACGTTACGTCTTAAGTTTTCTAAGTCAAGGCTTTTATTTATTATAACAGAAATTTTAATATTATAAAAAGAGTAGATGCAGAAGAATACCCTGCTATGTAGTCCTACTGCTAGGGCACGTTTTCTTAAGGAATGAGCTGCTTTAGGTATAGTTTGGGGTTTCTTACGTTGTGTGCTACACATCATGAAATCAGTTACGTTATCAGCGTTTAATGTTTCGCCTTCCCACCAAACTGCATTGGAATTTACTTGTGACGTAATTACCGAGTCCGTATTTCGTAGGTGTAGGTCAATTTATATTTGTTCAATTGCCTTTTTTCCCCTAGAACAAGGATATTTAATTCCCTTTTGCTAGTTTAGATTTCAATTGAATTTGAGCGCAAAGTTTTGAGCATAAAATCAGGTTTCACCGCAGGTGCTGTTACATCTTGTACTGTCTGTTACATCTTGTACTGTGTGTTACATCTTGTACTGTCTGTCACGTCTTGTACTGTCTGTTACATCTTGTACTGCCTGTCACGTCTTGCACTGTCTGTTACAACTTGTACTGTGTGTTACATCTTGTACTGTCTGTCACGTCTTGTACTGTCTGTCACGTCTTGTACTGTGTGTTACATATTGTACTGTCTGTTACATCTTGAACTGTCTGTCACGTCTTGTACTGTCTGTTACAAATTGTACTGTGTGTTACATCTTGTACTGTGTGTCACGTCTTGTACTGTGTGTTACATCTTGTACTGTCTGTTACATCTTGTACTGTCTGTCACGTCTTGTACTATGTTACATCTTGTACTGTGTGTTACATCTTGTACTGTGTGTTACGTCTTGTACTGTCTGTCACGTCTTGTACTGTGTGTTACATCTTGTACTGTCTGTTACATCTTGTACTGTCTGTCACGTCTTATACTGTCTGTTACAACTTGTACTGCGTGTTACATCTTGTACTGTGTGTTACTTCTTGTACTGTCTGTCACGTCTTTTACTGTCTGTTACATCTTGTACTGTCTATCACGTCTTGCACTGTCTGTTACAACTTGTACTGTGTGTTGCATCTTGTACTGTCTGTCACGTCTTGCACTGTCTGTTACAACTTGTACTGTGTGTTACATCTTGTACTGTCTGTCACGTCTTGCACTGTCTGTTACAACTTGTACTGTCGGTTACATCTTGTACTGTCTGTCACGTCTTGCACTGTCTGTTACAATTTGTACTGTCGGTTACATCTTGTACTCTCTGTCACGTCTTGCACTGTATGTTACAACTTGTACTGTGTGTTACATCTTGTACTGTCTGTCACGTCTTGTACTGTCTGTTACAACTTGTACTGTCTGTCACGTCTTGTACTGTCTGTTACAACTTGTACTGTCGATTATATCTTGTACTGTCTGTCACGTCTTGTACTGTCTGTTACAACTTGTACTGTCGGTTACATCTTGTACTGTTACTCACAGACGTCTTGACAATGATGGTCTGTTTACGTAACCTTACTAACGTGAATGTCGTTACTTCCAGATCTGCTGTATCAGGACATAACCCAGGTCTCCTGAAACGTGGAAAGGTAAGTACATATTACTGTGTTACTGGTGACACATTTTTCATTTTTGACTTCAGAAACACTAGTGGTGAATCGGGTGTGTCTCGCCTTCCATACTGCAAACTCGGGCGTTGTTTTCTTGGATAGATATCGGTGCACATTAAAATCATTATTAACAACCATCAAGAATACTCAACACTCACAACAACATTACCGTACGGCGTTGGTTTGAGCTGCATTGCCGGCATTATTTGAACCCCTCTTGTGCCGTGTGGGATAACTGTTGGTGTATCGGACAAGACCGACATAAATCCATGTTATGAAATTTTTTATTAACTCATATAAGAAATCTTATGTTTATTGGACCGTGCATCATCTTGATAGTTGAATAAAGAAAGACCAACTTGATGTCACTTGGTTTATTATTTCTTTATTTAATGCTCAACATGGTATCCGTATGCAGTGCTTCAGCCTGCATACGGATACCACACCACACCACCCCAGCCAAACCACAACGTAACACCAACACACATCGAACCAGAGCAATACAACCCATGAAATAACTCAACAAATAAGTCGCGGGCTCCTGAGGATGGATGTATTAACATCCGAAACATGTTGGGCAGTAAATAAAGAAATAATAAAGCAAGTGACATCAAGTTGGTCTTTCTTTATTCAACTATCATGTAAGAAATATTTCATATTTGACAGACACTGGAATCGATGGATGTCACCATTAACCCTTTAAACGCCGATTTAAATCCCATCTGCCATTTGCTGGCATTATTAGGAGCTCATCATATTCTTCACGTTAGCAGGTTAAGGGTTAAAATCTCCCATGATTCTTCCCGTTTTTTTACATGCCTTTTAATTTTCCCCTTCCGTGTATTTGTTAGAAACTTTTTCCCCCATTTGTCCCACTTTCAGTCAATTTATGTCTGCAATCTGTTGTTGCCTTCTGTGTTGCGGATCCTTTTTTCCTATCTTTTCTCAACTCTTCATTTCTTGCCAAAATGTAATTTCTGTCACTAATACGATATAAATTTAATTGTTTCAGACCTTCTCTTTTTTCCATGTAACTGTCTAAACTATATACCCGTTTGGACGAATGGCTCTTGCGCAAGAACCTTATGCAATTTGACTTTAATATTCCGTGTAAGTTTTTACAACATTTTCTATTTGCGCTATTTATTCTCTGGAAGTTTGTTAATTTTCTTTCTGCCTGCTTGCTTTTTCAGTACGGTAACTGACATCCCTGTAGTTAAATAAATGATCTTTACTCTGTTATTTGATTCTCTTTCACGCTTTTAATTGCCGTATGTTTTGTCCCTCAGCAACTTTTCCTGTTACTTCCATTGTCTGGAAATCCTGCATTAAAATTTTTATCGTCAAACTGTAGATTGTTCTCCTGTTTCTAGTCTTGTTATAATGTAACATAGTATATTGCCGTTTCCTGGCCCTCTGTGCTGAAACTGCATTGATTATTCGCCATGAATAGAAAGTACCTGCTCGGGACTTTCGTTTCGAAAAACTTTTTAAGCTTCACCGTGATAAGACAAAAGTGGTGACTTCTTACAATGTTTGTAACGTATATAAAGGCAGAAGAGATCATAAAATGGGACGATAACATCTGTAAAGCAATGGAGGAGAGAGCTTTAATGTCCTTATGGTCCACATAATGGAAATAAATTATATGGTATCTGCTCGGTGGTTACGGCTTTCCATGTAAATTTCGGTTATTTATGCAACAAGTATCGATTGTATCTGATGAACAGTGAACAGACTGACCGAGAAAGGTTTCGTAAGAAACAATAAGAGATTAGACGAATGGGGGAAGTCATGGCAAAAATCGAGAAGCATTTTTATTTCGACCTCGTTTTTAAATGTTATAAGTTAATGCCTAAAGACGGTCAACACATGACCGATAGACGTATACAGTATTATTAAATAAAATGGAATTTCTTGTTAAGGAAATTTCAATTTATTATTAGTGAAATTTGGCACAGCAAGATGAATGACGTCAACACTAACCCCCTGAGTTATTCTCAGTCACTGGGCCTGTGCTGCCCGTTTCGATAGCCCGATATGATACCGTCTTCAGGCAAGGAAAGCACCTAATCTGGTAGACCCCTAACACAGAGATATTCTCCGTGACTTGTTCGTTTTCTGAGAATAGGTCTATCTAACGTTTCGACCAGGGTAGGTGCTTTCCTTGCCTGAAGACGGAAGCAGAACTGGCTACCGAAACGTCGTACTTAATTAAGAAGTTATACGATGGGCGAAGTCCTAAAAAGGTCACTGCGTAGGGTCCAAGTTCGTTGTGTGTGTATATGGCGAAGTGCTGTTATCGCTGTTGGCTGTGAGAGTCATATGCTGCATATCAATGGACTGTGTGACACAATGCAGTGTCTTGAAAGTGCCTGTACTTATCTATTGCTGGGCGTTAAATGATTACAAAACTGGTGTTGGTTCCAGGCGCTGTCGACTGTAAAATAACTCTCTGTATGTGTGTGTGTGTGTGTGTGTGTATGTGTGTGTGTGTGTGTGTGTGTGTACTCTACACTGCTGTTCCATATAGGTATTTTAAATTAATTGTGTGGTGGGTTATAGCGATTTTGACGTTCAGGTGAGTGTGCATCGTGATAAATTCTTATAATAAAACCAACTAGATGCACTAATTTCTCAAATTTATTTTTGGAATAAAATTCTACATGTTTCGGACAGTTCCTCTGTCCATCATCAGGAGTTCTTCACTGTAAACACAGCAATACTCTATGTCATACAGATTTGCTGACAGCTTGCGAGAAGGATCAGGACGGAAGCAGTTATTGAGACTCAAGAGCCTAACCTTCAGGGATTTCATATACCGGGGCTTAGGGTTGGTGGATTAAACGTTTTTTATCTCCAGATTATAAGGCCTATACTAGCAAAAATGACTTTGTATTCATAAACTTGGTTCGATAAATGTTTTTGTGCTAAGTTTTATAAGTATGAAGAAACACTAAACCTCTCAAGCTTCTGCCTCCAAATGAAAACTGTGAGCCTAGCTTAAGAAGATTTCATAAACGAAAGCCTGCATTTCGTGGGTGAAACAGTGCTATAAAATTCGGATCACTCTAAGTACTGCGAGCTGAACATCTGCACATATATCGTAGGTACAGTATCTGCTTATACTGTGACGTTCTTTTTTTCCAGCTCTGGTGTACAGTCCCGTCTGACATATTACCCGCAAGAACTGCTGAAGACACAGACGAACGCTCATATTATATCTACTTTTTTCTTGATAGAACTTTGCTTTCGGTAACAAATAATATATCATGTGAATAAATGTTTGTAAAAGTTTATATTTGTGGGTCGGGTACCTCAGTCGGTATAGCGACTGACTACGGGCTGGACGGTCCGGGATCGAGTCCCGATGGGGACGAGATTTTCCGCACCTTTCCAGACCGGTCCTGGGGCCCACCCAGCCTCCTGTAAAAATGGGTCTTTCCCGGGGGTAAATTGCGGCCGGGGCATGCTGCTGACCACTCATCCCCTTCTAGTGCAGCGGTCATTGAACATTAGAGCTATACCTCTACCCATCCTCTGGGCCACACCGGGCCTGTAACGGGATCACTTTACCTTTACCTTTTTTTTAAAAGTTTATATCTGGGAAGAATATTTACTCATGCTCTGTTTAGGAGCACAGCGAAATTTAGTGTTATCATATTTTTGTTAACTGAGTAACTCGAACATCATTATACATAGGGGGTATAAACTTGGACGTTAATATAATTTTGCCCTGTTGCTTTTCTCTTAGAGAATCAGACAAGCGGTGGTTGTCTATAGGTTGAAACACAGGATTTCTTTTGTGTCTGTTGAGAGCATTCCTCGTCTGATTAATTTTTGATACGCCGCTTTGTAACGTCATGGGGCGTGTTGGACACACACCTGACTCACGGACCGGAGTGACATGTGCTCAGTCCATGTGTTGCCTCATGGGAGTTAATCATTTGTGACGGATAGGAGGGGCGGGAACATGTCAGTGACACCAGCTCCCCGACTCTGCCACTGTAAGGCCGACGTCGTGAAAACAGAGGTAGAGTTCAGATTGGTCTCCAGTTGGTTGTGGTGTGTTTGTGGTTAAAGGTACGAAGGCTAAACAGAACAGGCAACGTGCTATAACGTAACAGTGAGGCGCGTTCGTGCAACGATTGTTGAAGTGGACAATCAGTATTACATGTTCTGAACGTGTGTTTGTAGCCTTAGGTATTCAGCATACAATGCGTATGTACCATATTGTCATCTATGGCCTGGCCGGCTATACAATGTTTTTCTATATTATCTCATAAACGGCACGATTTTCTGGAAAACATCGTTGAACATAAAATGTGTGCTTCAATTTTCTCTACAAATTATGTCTGAAATATTTTCATTCTAAGAAGAACTGAGCAAGATATGTTCGAATATGTCTGCTGGTCTTTATGAAAAGTACTCGTTATTCTTGTCAGGTTGTACGTGAGGAAACTTGAATTTTCTCGACAGATTTTCGAAATGTGCTCGAATATTAAAGTTAATGAAAATTCGTCCAGGGGAGTCGAATTGTTCCGTGCGGACGAAGAGACGGAGAGAGAGACATGAGAAGCTAATAGTCGCTTTTCGAAAACTTGCGAATGTCCCTAAAAATGGAAATTTTTCCCCTTAAGAGCATAGTTTTATTAGAAGGTTCGCAGCCTTCTCCCGCTCGTTCTTCTCGTGAGTAGCATGGACATGAGCGTGGAACATTGGTGGAATGATACTGATGCAATTCAAAGTACTGCGTAGTTATCCATTTTCAGCCTACTATTAGCTAGACCAGAGAATTCTCCACCGTCTAAGTACAAAAAAAGCAAATATGTATATAATTTTTTTTCATGGTTCGGCAGCCCTAATTGGACCTAGGCATCCTTATTGTTGAGGTTTCGAGATCACACACAGACACGTCACACGCGGTGGGACTTCTCTGACCGAGTGATCAGCCCGTCTCAGAGATCTCTACCTGACACACAACACCCACAAGAGACAGACGTCCGTGTCCACGGCGTGATTCGAACCCGCAATCCCAGCAATCGATTGGCCGCAGACCCACCCCTTAGACCGCGCAGCCATTGGGATCGGGAGATATTTATACACGTTCACTTAAATATGTTTGTAGAAAGGAATCATAAGTCTTAATTTCAGTAAGATGCTGTCCACAAGTGGGTACGGTTCCAGTGTTGCTTCAACGACCATCTGTAATAAAAAAAACAAATCCATTCGGCCAAGAATGTGTTAACAAAGTATTTCGAGCTATGTTTGGTTGAAGGACGTAGAACATTTAATTTATGTCGTCATGTTCGTACCACATATTTGGGCAGTAATGTCTAGCATATGAACAGTCCACCCTTTGAGGACTAAAATTAATCTGCGTTGTACGAGGAGATAAATTCGTACGTCACAAAGCACACAGTGTCCTTCTAATACAAAGGCAAATTAGTTCACATTGTATAGGTGGAAAAAAAGGGCCTTTATTGTGAGAATCTTGCGGAAAACAGAAATACAGAGTATGTGTAAAATACAGAGCTTTGTAATGTTGAACCTGATAGTAAATGTAATTACCAGTGTTATTTAAATGCTAGCTTAGTATTTAAAAATCGAATATAGATGGATGTGGTACTTCACACAGATAAGGGCAATTTCAACTTCGGGCTGGATACAGACTCACAAGTTCAGTTACTGGGACTGCTGTCTGTCAGTAACCAACGTTCCGAAGAATGCGTGCTGTGTAACTCAATTTCCAGTTTCGGATCATTAATTTCTCTCCCATTTCGGGACAGATCGTTCATTGTCATCCCTTGTTGGCATACAAGCAGTTCTTTTAACCTACCAAAAACAAAAGCTGGTTTGTATTTAAAGATTAATTACTTATTTTGCAAACGTTCTGGAAAAAATATCATTTCCTAGCCTACTGCTCAGACATTTGAGTTAACCTTTTAAGCCTAGCGGTTATTGTATGTACCATTAGTCTAATCATTCAAAAATTCTACATTCTTCCCACAGTATATTTATATCTTTTGTACTTGTCTCAGGAAGGACTTCGAAGTTTTCTCTTATACAAACCTCAACGACCGACTTTTATAACCGAGGAGGCAAGTGTTTACTGCGCAGTACGGCCTGGGCCTGTAAATAAAATGGACTACGTTTCATCCTTAAATGGTTAATATTTCGTCCCATTTTGTCATTATATTTTACTTTCTTTGATCTTGCATGAATAACAGAAGGCCATGTTTGAACTTTGATAACTTGGGGTAAAAGTTCGTTACTTTGACATGATCGAGATGATGCAAGCGGGATATGTAGCACGCAAGACGGAGAAGCCAAAGGATACGCAATTTTAGTAGGAAACATGCTGAAATTATAAAGTAACTTTTGGGATCGACAATTAAGTAGGGTGGCCTGTACCGTTCTCCAAAGGCTCTTTGAAGTTTTACGTCCCATTTACCTTGCTTTTCGTCCCGAAAGATTGACATTTGGGGCGCATATCTTCACCCAAACCTTCCAGACGTTCTCTCTATCTGTGTATGTATTTTCCTATTCAGCAGCACATCCTCACACTTTGCACAGTTGCAGAGTGACCGTTTTTATCCACTTTCTGCAGCTTGTCATTTGCTCAGTAATTATCTTGTTTCATTTCTAATGCCTCCTCTCCGTGTAAAAAAATGTAAAGCAGTCCCGTTACAGGCCTGGAGGTGTCCAGAAGGTTCCAAGAAATTAATGTTCCCAGATTTCATGACAACGGCACAGGATGGTGGTAAGGTTGTCAACCTTAAGCACCGGCCGCCTTTACCCCCAGGAAATACTCCTGGTACTTTCTGTTAGAGGCTGAGTCGACCCAAGGGCCATAGTGCGATCAATGAAAAATTCCAATGACACCAGCTGGGATCAAACCAGCGACCTTCCGATTTGTAGCACAACACCTTAACCACTGTGCCACTCTCACTCCTCTCCATGTTCTCCATTTTATTCTATTTCTGTCTTAAACAGATCTTTGTAATATTTCAAACTATGCCTCATAAACGTAGTCATGCAGTTGTTCTTATAAAGTGTAATTTTCTTGTAAACTAATTAAAACAACTCACAACACGCCAAAGCTTCCTCCTTATTCTGGTACCAAAATAGTTACTGGCGTCCACTTCACCTCAGTTGCAGTTTGCTGTATTTAACCCGTTCTCTTCTTTCAGAGTGAGAATATTGCCTTTCTTCACTCTGAAGTTATGAAGTGCGATAAGGAAATGGTAATTAAAATTTATACCTGTGTTTAGATCCCCCCAGTCACGCCACGCCACAAGTGAAGACTGTCCGTCGTGACCAATGGGAAGATTTGAATCTTGCAAGAATGTAGCATCTATTAAGCAAGGATGTGCTTTACGAGGGAAAACTGAAGGGTAAATGCGTACTTGACAGCACAGAAACCGTGTGGTTTGATGCTGAAATGGAAAAAAAAAAAAAAATTGTGGGGTTGTTAAGGACAGGAAACTGTTTGGTCTCCTTAATGCGGTTGGCTTCCTGCACGTAGAAAATGAGTAAACAACAAAATCACTAGTTATTGCATTTTACCAAGTACTTCTTGGATCTAAAAATGTCGGTTTGTAATGCAGGCAAACCGACCAGAATGGGCCACGAGCAGTCGATCAGATGAGACGACGGTACATGCTTGTTTGCACGGGAGAATTTAATGGGAAAGACGCTGGATTTCATACATTGTTTTTCTAAGAAATTCAAATGTTGGAGGAACAAAATTTGAGATACTTTACCTAATGGACGTTTTTAAAAAATGAACTGACCTGCGCACCACCAAGAGGTCATCCTGCGGGAGAAACGAAACCTCACTGCCGTCGTCGTGAGAGCAAGTTTCGGATGACTGTCAACGCAGCCAGTGAGACGTACATTTGGATGTTTATTGCGCATGTTTATGCGACCTCTTAGGCCCATTGAAATTCTTAAGCGTCTTATTCTCAAATGTCCTCCATTTTCTTTCTCTTCTTTTGGTTACCGATTAAGTCACACACACACACACACACACACACATGCGCGCGCAAGCACGCGCGCGCACACACACAGAGGAAACAAGTATCTTTTTTAGTTTTCTTCTTTTTTTGCAATCCATCGTTTTTCAGACATGAGATGAATAGTTAAAAAACGTTTTGAACCTGCCGTTGTCTTCTTTTGAATGTAATTTTTACTTTGTAAGTACACTAAAATATAAGCTGACTGTCTTCTTAGTGAGCAACAGTCAGTATTCCAAGTGGTCAATTCCGTGGTCTGTCCGTTTCATCCAGTGTGGTAGACTCTGCACCATCCACTAACAAGCATTTCGGAGAACACGAGCGCTTGGTCAGTGCGTGGTTGTCGTCCACTCCATTCGATATTTTGCTTCCAGGAAGGTCAGTTTCATTATGTCTAGTGAGATATGCTCGTCTGTACACAGAGCCTTCGTCAATGGCTTTGCTGTTCACAATGATCGATCGAATTCCGGTTGAGGTAAAATTTTCCGCACCAGTCCAGACTGGCCCTGACACCCACCCACCCACCCTCCTCTACAATTGTTACCGGGTCTCTTTCCCCGGGGTGTAATGCGGCTGGATCGAGCGTTAGCCACCTATCTCTATCTAGCGTCGAGGTTAAAGGAAGAGTAGATCTATACCTCTACTCCATCCCCCCCCTCCCCCATGGCCCTTCATGATCTGTTCTGGGGTGAAGTGAAATTCACAATGAAGATTCTATTATAATTTGCTTAGTGACATTGTGTTGTGATTTGGGCAGACAAGTAAAGTTACTGTAATTGACAGTTCGTTTAATGCTTAAGTACATTCAAGGCCTCATCATGACCCAATACGTTTGAAAGTTTGAAACATGTAGCTTAGTGGGAGGAATGAAGTTATATTGTACGTATTCAAGCACCTAAGTCCATGTGCAGCCTTGCTTGTTGTGTTTAAACTGTGTAACATTAAGCTGTATTGTACTGATGTGTGGGCATGAGAAAGCCGTACTGCTGTCATGATTTGATATGTTAATTTACTCCCACATGAATGTGTATCTCCACTGCATGATCTCCGCAGTCTTTCCAATAGCTTTGGAGGGGGGCATGTTGTAAAATCCGAGAGTTAGTTTCGGCTTACTCACTCGATTGTTGAAGGACAGATGAACTGGGCGCAATAAAGCTGTTGTGCTCCAAGTATTTGCTCGACTGATCCAGTTCTGCTGAATTGAGTACCTTTCTGGAGCTATACATATATATATAGTAAAAAATCACAATAAACTGAGTTCAGGGTCGATGTTAACTTGTACATTTTCTACTGTCCACATCTCTTATTTAGTGATACAGATTATGATCAACGTTACTCTGCTGTTGCTGGTAATTAGGCCTGTCAATAGAATACTCACATTGAATGTCACAAACAGCAATACAAGCACTGCACGTGTCATGAAACTCGTTACTGAAAGTTTGTGGACTACTAGAGATATTAAATTATTTCGCCTCCAAATCCATTAATCCTCTATAGAGCGATGGTGTATTTATATTCTTACAAAACCTGCTCTTACCGTATGCATTGATTTGAATGAAGAACCCAGAACTTAAATGAACAGTGATCAGTAATTAAAATTCCTGGAAATGGGAGATTCATTGATTAGAAAAGACTATACTTCTGTGATATGCACATTAGTTAGTTTGTTATTCATAAACACTACACAAAAAGTGCAAGTTATAACTATCGGTTACATCTTAGTCTTCTTATGTGCAACACAAAATCAAGCATCCTGTGTCAAGCGACAGTGCATCTGATTTGTATTTGCGATGTGGATTGTTCACATTTTTGCCGCAACACCGGCTACCGCGGCAGGATTTGTTTGGTGGGTTTCCTCAGTCCCTAGAAACAAATTCTATAATGATGCCTCAAACTAGGCCACCCCCCCCCCCGCTTCGTCCAAATTCTTCCGCACTAGATATTCGTTAGTCATCCTATCACTTGTCACTGATAGGTTACGCATTACGTAAATAAAGTGAGAACGCAAGAGGAAACCTTCCAAGATTTACTGAAAGATGACGAAACAATTCAGTGGCAAATCCTGATCTAAAGGCGATGTCAGGAGGAAGGGTACAGAATGCAAAATCGCACCGTTCGGGACCTGACGTCCGGATCAGGACTCGCCACTCACAGAATTTGTTATTTCTTTTTTTGTTTTTATGCTTCTTTGTTTTTTCCTTCTCTCGAATTTATCTGCATTTTCTTTCCTTCTGCTCTTCGATTTAAAGGAGATAAAAAAATTTTCGAATCTATTTATTTGCTTCTCGAGTAAGACAAGCTTGTGATGTAAAATCCTATACATGACGTCTTGTGCACGGTGTTCAACTTAAAAGTGGACCGTTAACTAAGCCGTGAATATATCACGTCAGATGCTATTTATAATGGTTCTGCTGGTATGACATTATACCACTACATGTGCAGGAGCTGGCAAGACTGTTGCACGAGAGGGGAGATCCGGTCTTGGCCAACTGTGTCAGTTGAATCTGTCGACAGTGAGTGCTGGTGTTTGAACAACGCCATTTTTTACGCTTCCATAATGCAGTTAACAGTGGAAAGTTATTTGAAAACGATGTCTTATGTCCACTGTAGACAAAGTTTTTTTTGAAAAATTTGGAAGGCAAGCGCCAGTGAAACTGAAGGAACGCTAAGAAACTTTACGATGAACATGGTGAAACGTGTCGATAAGTGCATTGAAATGAATGGACATCATTTCCAACACTTACTGTAAATTCAGTTTAGTTGTGTAATATAACATGTTGTAAATCTTAGTAAATAAATTACTTATATTAAAATAGGTCCAATTTAAGTTCAGCACCCTGTATTTTGTTCGTATAAAGATGAGACATAAATTTTTACTCGGTGAAAGGCGGTTTCATAAAATTCCTTCGTGATACGCCACAAGCGTGTTGTGTTTTAAAGAGAAAATGTTTAGGTTGCTGTCGGCCACGATTACTCTTCTTTTTGGCAAGGTAACTGGCATTTCAGGATTTTCTTACCCTTCCGTCACTCGTGAACGAAGTGTGGCTTCATTCTCCCACCAGTCTAATTTATTCAACCGTCCAAGGAAACCCAATGAGAGCTAACTTACAGACGGATGTCGTGGGTTCTGGAAAACTCAGTTAATGATTCTAAATTCAGTAGATCATTTCCAGCACGTTACTTTCAATTTTACTACCCAACATAACACATCATAAACCAAAATTTCAGACTCTTGAGAAGCTATTAGTTTCTCAGCTAGTCAAGAAATCCCCGAAATTTTATTTAGCCCCAAAGTTAATTTCCACTTCCACAAGATATCGTCGCTTGTCCCTAAGCAGAGCCATATTAATCGAATCCACGCCCCCCCGTCCTACACATTTAAGACCTCTTGAATGATTATGTTTACAAATACACCTAGATCCCCCAAGTGCTGTCTTTCTTTCAGATTTCTACACCAAAGTTCTTCTATCCCATGCCTGTCACATGTCCCGCCCATCTCGTGCTCTGTGATGTGATTGGAAGGATAATGTTTGCTAGGGTGTAAAGACCTTGAAGCTCGTTAGTATGCACTGTTTTCCAGTCTCACGTGACTGCCTCCCTCTGAGGCCCAAATATCTCTCTCAGTACTCACTTCTTAAGCACTTTGATCCTCTATGCTTTCCTTAATGAAAGGACCCACACTTGACGCCCATATACAGCAGCATGGAAAATTTTAATCACGGCATGTGATTATCTGAATTAAGTAAAAAAATATGGGCAGTACGAGAAGCTGTCGTGTTAGAGTTGAGGTTTTCTTAACTTCAGGGTCTTCTCTAGAATGGTACTCCCACTGGATGAAGCAGTTCTTACGGAGATTCTCTTTAAGTTCCTTAAACAAACAAAATCAAATCCAGTAACCTGCAGTACTGGTGACACCAGACTCTATAGCTGTATTTATTAAAGAGCGTATTTTAATCTCTGTTATGGGATTTCAATGAACTTAATGCACTGTAAAATTCATTTTGTCCGTCCGTTATTTCCTATTTGATTTCTTCCAGTTATTATTTTTTAAGTTCAGAATCTTTGCTTGGGCTTAAGGTGACATTATACACGATATATATATACATATATATATATGTGTGTGTGTGTGTGTGTGTGTGTGTGTGAATGTACAGGGTGGGGAAGCCTGTTAGTCCCCCTTTCCCCCGCACTAAGGACGGATGTATATAACGGAACACAATTGTGTTCGGGAAACTGAAGTCAGGTTAAAGAACAAATTGGGCTATCTATGTTTATACGGGAGGTAATATCATAATGGCTCTTAAATTGTGTGGTGTGACGGTTTGAACTGATTCATATGATATTTGGTAGGGTCCAGCGAACTTATGGCCACGTTAATTCATTGTGTTTTCGTCAACGGATAAGAAAGTTCTTTATTCTCTAAGCCAATGTCAGCTTTTCAGTGAGAATTATCCTCCTTGAGGTTATTTGAAAGTTTAAGTGTAAAAGTGATATATGCTGTCGACATGGCCACACGGCCTGATTTATGTACTGTCTTCTATCGCTCTGGAACTGTTGTCGAAGATTCGAATTTCACTCGAGATATGGATGCGCGTGTGCGCTTATTCTGTGCTTGTTTTTTTTTCTGTGTAGGTACACGACTACATACATGATTCAGCACGAGATGTTTGAAGTTTTGACAATATTCTTGATTAGCATTTGTTTTTGTGGGGAACTAGGCTTTGTCAATCGGTACACAGTTGCCGTGACTCGGAGATGTTCTCTGCTTCTATTTTCGGGGTCGTTGTTCTGTATCCAGGTCTGTCTTATTGTCTCCATCTTCAGGACCTATGCAGTCCAGGACGGTATGCATGGACCCTGAAGGTACCGGCACATAGCTCCTCTGAAACGTCGATAGAAACTTATTAAAAGAAAGATTTGCAACTTAAGTAACAAGAATACTGGAAAAAGGTGGTCATACACCGAACTGGCCTTTAACTTTTAAACGCCGAGTTAAATCCCATCTTCCATTTTCTGGCATTATTAGGAGCTCACCATATTCTCCACGTTAGCAGGATAAGGGTTAACATCAATCAGATAAATTGTATTGTAAGCTGAAGTGGTCCTATATATATGCGGGGAAATTAATTGTCTTTAAGTCGCGGAAACCAGGTTTGCACTCAAACATTATAGCCTGTAAACTAAATTAAGCCAACCAGTTGTTTAATTAAGGTTGTTTATTTTAGAAGTAATCGTGTTTAGTTGTAATCCTGATGTTCAAGTGGAAGAATTGAAATTCATAGCGTAAAATATGAAACCTGCCCTTTTCTGCTGTCTGCCTGTAGTGGTGGGTTTTCGTTTCAGCGTTTCATCTTTGTAACTCCCCATTACAGACAATGCCACTGTAAGACGGCAGCAGATATTAATAGCTTTCTCTGCTTAGGAAACCTGCAATGCAGGATAAAATTCAAAACCTCTCAACTTCTCTATTCAGTTTTGCTCTGCCGAGATATTCTTACAAAAGAAATGTCTTTCGTACGGAGATAAGAAGCTCTGGAATAGTGGAGTGTACAGGGCCTATAATTACGTGTGTGTTTTATATTACTTTTTAAAAGATCTTTCCTCCCTTTGTTTGTAAAACAAAATCAATTGCTAGGAAGATAATCACGGTACGTGTTTTCGTTGTTACACCGTGCATGTTGTTGAATTACTCAATTATTATACCAACTACTGCACATATATATAATTTATAATTTACACATTAAATCATTAAAAACGCTCCGACATGTTTCGGTCCTAGGACCATCATCAGGGAGCCATTTCGTCCTTGCTAAAGTCACACTATAAAAAGTCACATTAATTTCGCTGTACCGGTTGGGTATTGTGGCAGCATGCTGACTTTTTATAGTGTGGCTTTAGCAAGGACGATATGGCTCCCTGATGATGGTCCTAGGACCGAAATATGTCGGGGAGTTTTTAATGTTTTAATGTGTAAATTTTATAAATTTTATATATGTGCAGTAGTTGGTATAATAATTGAGTAACACGGTACGTGTATTACGAAAGGAGCATTTTGTTTAAATTTATCGCTATATATATATATATATATATAATTTTTTGATTCGCCAGTACATTTTACCAGGGATGTGCCTACAAACAGCAGGCTTTCTGCAGTACACGTCCCCTCTTATTAACCTAACAGTCTGAAACGTTCATAACATATCTAGTCTAGAAGTAGGATGAAGAGATCCAACGAGATGCAACACTGTGCAGATATTTATTTACTGCTAAATTACTCTACATGTTTCGGGCATCCATCGCGCCCATCATCAGGAGTACATAAAACTGTAGTTGCAGCCTCTGGTACAGATCATACTATCTGTATGATCTGTACCAGAGGCTGCAACTACAGTTTTATGTACTTCTGATGATGGGCGCGATGGATGCCCGAAACATGTAGAGTAATTTAGCAGTAAATAAATATCTGCATACTGTTGCATCCTGTTGGATTTCTTCAACCTAGAATTATGATGTACGGAACCACGAATATATAAAATTTAGTCTAGAAGTTGTTTCTGTTATTTTCAATCTGTAGATTGTCTTTGGAAAGGTCCATAACCTCTTCCAAAGCGAGTTCTCCACAGCGTGCCATCTATTACTTCCTCTTTCAATTTACAGTACCCTCTCTAATCCGTAATGTCATCCAGTAGCTGCTTACTTCTTATTTCTCGTCTTTCCATCCCGCCTATCTTTCCCTCTATATTTTCTTTAATACCGTGTTTTAGGAGGCATTGCCCACGCGATATATGACCAACCCAGTTAGCCTTCCTTCTGTTTATCGTATGTAGGATATTCCTGTCCTTCTTGAACCTCTGTAATTTTTCATTTCTCATGCGACCGGTCCAAATGATATTATCCATCTTTATCCAGCACTACATTTCAAATCTATCTTTCCACGTATTTCAGACCTACCTTCCGAAGTGTTCAAGTTTCAGCACCGTTCAAAGCTATGCTCAAAAGTCAACTTCACACAAACATTTTTTGTGCTTGGGAATAGAAGCCGAAATGAAGCCATGCAGTTTAATATAATCGAATGTCCTTTACTGGTTTCAAAGACAAAACTTTAACTGAAGGGGTGTCCAGGACATTTTCGTTACATGTTCTCTATTTTCATTTTGTTCAATCGGAATGTATTAATACGTTATTAAACATTATTATTTGTACTCTGTATGTCGCTAATTGCAGTGAATTTAATCAGAATTAGTAGCTTGATTTTAAAGTGGAATGCCATTAAAACTTTGCTGCCTAGAATGTTAATAATAACCTTCACCTCAAGCAACATTAAGTTTTTTACATTTTTTTATTTATTCTTTTTAGAATATACCCTCGCTTGGCTTGCTGTCATTTATCGAAAATCTTTTCTACATGATACAATTAATTTTAGCGCCTCAGGAAGGAATTTTCTTACTAATATTTTGCTTTATTAACAAATCAGAAATCAGATTATTCTCTTTAAGCCTTGAAAAATCAATTATACATTCAAATATGTCGATGTGTCCACAACAATTTGAATTTTTGTGAAGTGTAGATTTTTTTTTCTGTGCGTATCATTAGATAGTAAATTGAGAAAAAATTCCTGCCATCTACCAAATCTGGCTATATCAAGTTTTGTTTTATTATGTAAATCAGTTTCTTGAAAGAGCAAATCGAAGAAAGTTAGGCTGTCAACAAAGGAAGAATAATTTCAGTTTGTTGCGCCGATCTCTAGATTAAAAAATATACGAGTATAGGAGTATACGTATTTCGTGTGCATCAATATTGCATGTTTCACTAGAAATATAAAGACTCTTTTCTGTATAACGATGTCTGGCAGCTATTCATACGAAAATAACTTCGTTTATGCCAGGCAATTAGCCAGATATTTTGGTCTAATTCTTTTTCTTTTGTTTATTTATACATACTTTTTAGCTCTCGTTGTCTTAACGGCTTTTTCTAAACGTTCTAGCGAAAGCGGAACGGAAGGGCACAATGTGAACACGAACACCAGCAACTGAACTAAAGGCATTTGTAGCAAATCAGATACGCATTTCTTATATATGGACGGTAAACGTTATTTACACTTTTGATGCTGTAAATGTTGTGAAAGGTAGTTTTTTTTCTGTGTAGTTTAGTATTAGCCTTAATGGAATCATGGTTTCATATCTTTTATATTTGTAGTTCCGTGCATCATAATTCTAGGTTGAAGAATTCCAACGAGATGCAACAGTATGCAGATATTTATTTACTGCTAAATTACATTACATGTTTCGGGCGTCCATCGCGCCCATCATCAGGAGTACATAAAACTGTAGTTGCAGCCTCTGGTACAGATCATACTATCTGGGGAGCAAGCTTCTTCAAACGTAACCAAATAAGGACGTAGTCATTATTTGGTCACGTTTGAGGAAGCAAAACTGTAGCTGCAGCCTCTGGATTAGAACAACGATATAAGCAACCAACAAGATGCAACATTTTCCACTTATTGATCTATTTGAATTTGCTCTACATGTTTCGGGCGATAAACTCGCCCATCCTTAAGAGCACTTTTGGACTGTATATACAGTCCAAAAGTGCTCCTGAGGATGGGCGAGTTCCAGCCCGAAACATGTAGAGCAAATTCAAATAGATCAATAAGTGGAAATTGTTGCATCTTGTTGGTTGCTTATATCGTTGTTCTAATGATGCACGGTCTCACAAACGTCAAAATCTGTCATGACTGTATGCTTCGTGACCAACTAAAGACTGTTTTCTCCATGTCCACTCTATCTCTTCAAGATATCCCACTTCTTGTTGGGTTCTTCGCCCAGTTTCGACGTGCTCCTGGCTGCTTGGCTCCGCCTTTGGGCCGAAATTGTTATGCAGAGAATTTGACTACAACACCCTGGCACATCTGAACTGACATATTCATGGGCGCTACTTCGTATCTTCACTTTCTGTGCCTTCAGTTTCAACGTTATATTTCACATCATGAAAGTCATACTTTCAGGTCTGCAGTCCTAATTATGTGTACTGATGCTAACACACACACACACA
>Ga0131853_10006795_pt1 | contig 20658 bp, 14 predicted proteins | sample TergutLab28metaG_FD_92764 | JGI IMG/M metagenome (GOLD analysis project Ga0131853, IMG submission 92764) | Labiotermes labralis P1 segment gut microbial communities from Petit-Saut dam, French Guiana - Lab288 P1 (version 2) (version 2) | ecosystem: Host-associated > Arthropoda: Insects >...
ACAAACACACACACACACCCCACACACACACACACACACACACCACACACACACACACACACAGAAACACACACAAACACACAGACACACACCACACACACACACACACACCACACACAAACACACACACACACACACACAAACACACACACACACACCACACACACACACACAAACACATAAATACGTATACGTGTGTGTATATATACATAGAGAGACTTACACATTGTAGTGAACAGAATCTATACTTTATCGTACTTTTACTTCTAAGCGAAGGAAATAATACGGGATTGAAACATCATGCAGTGAGTTTGTTTATTGGTGTTTATTTTGTAAACTGGCTTAAATATTTTTTTGCAATCTGGCTTTAACTGTGTGCGGCTGAAAGAAACCCAAACACTGTAACTTCTAATTTCCTGCCTTATTGCTGGTCGAGCTTGTGAGATTTGAACGACAGCAGAAACCTCATCCGACGTAAGGCAATGGTTTTTTTTTTAAATATGGAACTTTTGCGGTAATATTCTTCTCTGGAATGCAAAATAACAAGATATCGACCGTTTTAAAGTTGTCTTTAGCTTTCGGTTTGATGAGGACAGCTAATGAAGCAACGGACCATGCGAAATTTTATGTCCTGAGAGGTTTTTTTTTAAAGATCTGAATTATTTTCTCTCTTTGATCCATGATCCTTGCTGTATTCGAATATGTACAACAATGGTACCTACAAATGTACATAAAAATATTAAAATGAGCTAAATAATAATTTTAATATATTTATGTGCATGCGTTGGTGAAGTTGTTGTAAATCTGAATTGCAGTTTTTAAGACAACAATTACAAACATGGAGGCGTTGCGAAACGTTCCATCGGATAAATTTTATATATCAGTGTTCTTAACAGTCTACGTGAAGTGGTAAGTTTTTCCAAATATAAATTAAGGAAATAGTAATATAATAATAGTAATAATAATAATACTCTGTACGATTGGAAAGTAGGCATCTCGAAAATTCATTTCCCCGGTATAAAAATATTTTGTCTTTTGTTCTCTGTTGTTTCGTTGCTCAGTGGGTGGCTATAACGGTTTTTATAGCATATAGCCTAAGTTACCTATGTCCATCCCTCGGTCCGTCGATGCTAATATTTCTTTATACTGTGACAAGTTATTACCCCCGCAAATCCAAAAGATGGACGATCGCCCTTTGTCGGTTCTTCGCGACTGATATTTTAGTTTATTCACAGCTGTCATCCATATTTGGAGCCCATCTCTTGACAACATTCCGTATGGTAACATGGGACTAAAGTAAGTAGCTACCAGACTGTAGCTGGCACAGTGGTTTGTGCAGAAAGTGAAAATTAAATTCCATAGAGACTCTGTGTTACCTTTCAGAAGCTAATGGTCACTCAGTCAAGAAGTCCCTCGCGTTGTGTGAACCCGTTGATATGCCTAAACCCTCCACTGGTTACTGTCCTGAGACAGACGAAGCAAATATATTCCCTTCCATTCCATGGCTTTGAAACTGAATCAGATGTTGTCTTCCCTTCTAAACCTACATCTTTCAAATAATTTATTTCCGTAAAAGTCGCCCGACTAAACATATGTATGTAATATCGCGATACCAAGGACTAAGTCAGTGGAGTGCAGTTTCTTTTTTCGGACCGGATAGATTGAACTGAGCATGTATACAACACTGTGCGATCACAGTAATTGCTACAAAAGCATCAATGTATTAGAAACTCGGACAGTGGGAATGTTGTTATTCAGAACGCAGCGGCGAGATATCTGAACAAAGTTTCACGTAGTTCCTCAGATTTCAGTTATATGTTGATTTAAAGCGTATAAATGTCATAGGATAAATCGTCCAGTTAAATACTGAGGGTATGCAGCGACTTCAGTGTGTGAATTATGGCCAGTGACCATTGTAATTGTGTGATGCATGAGCTGGGACCTGAACCTTGCAACGCCAATGGTCCTAATTTCACGCAAACTATATTCAGTCGCTACAGTGCGTATGAAACTAATGTAATGACAGCATTGATTTGTGTAACGGTAGCAATAATTTAGAATAACTAAAACATACCAGCGAGATATTTCGGACTGTATTGGCTGTGACAGCCTATTATTTCCCCTTCCACCGCCAGATTCATATAACCAATTTTATAGCTTTATCTAACGGTGGGTCTCCCCTCCTGTGGTGCACACGCTCAGTGTTATCCACGTGGAGCCAAAGTACTGTTTGTATAACAATCAGTAAGCAATGTAATGGGTAAAGTAATGGCATTAAAATGGCGGTCAACTGCAAACTGCAAAACAATATCATGTTTTACATCCCCTGCAGAACGGTCAGGCGATTGTAATTTTGGTAATTGCGAATTTTATACAGAAATCGTTGATTATTCTGGGTTATAGGAATGGAGAGTATGTGGCATATAGGGACGGCAGGGAAGTGTTTCGGTGTTTTGGTGGGAAAACCTGAAGGAAAGAGACTACTTGGAAGACCTAAACGTCGAAAGGGCGATAATATTAAAAATGGACCTTAACAAAGAAATAAAATATGAGGATTTGGACTACATTTGTTTAACTAAGGACCAGAACTCCTGAAGTATGTAAAGAAACTGTGGGTGCCACAAAATACCCTGACATTCTTGACAGTCTGACCAACTGTTGGAAGACAAGAGCGACTCAGTTCCACAGAGTTTTGTAATTATTGAGGTGTAAATTAAACCCACGCCTTTCGAAGAAAAATGGTTTTCCAGTACTGTTTAATAACAATGAAACTTCGTAAGATTTGAGGTTCTCTCAGCGATGTGAAAATTGCCATCTTCTGTTATATGACGCCGTGTATTATGATAGACGTTTACCGCCGCTCTACTTCCTCCTTTTTTATCAGCCCTCAAGATCGAGGCAGCATTTCCTTCCGACACTTTTATACCAAGCAACGCAACTGCGTAATGACATGTCACAGAAGGTTGTAATGCTAAAGTCTGTGTTGTTGACGTAGTCCTTAGGTATTTGGTGGGGTGGACTGCGCAGCGAGGACAGTATTCTATGTCGTTTACGGTGACGGAACCGGATCAAACAATCCCCTTGCCTAATCAGTATGCTAACGGATGTCACATTGTTGTTGAATATAATGGTCTGTGCTTGACTTATGTATCAGTCTGCAGATGGGGCAAGAATAAACGTCGAAAACACGGGACTTTAGAGTGTAACAAGGTGAAGCTGTCTCTGCGCGCCTGTGATGACGGTGAGGAATGGACGTCTAGCTGTACATATTGTCATCTCGGCATTAGATGGAGAAAGAGTGAACAGTTTCACGTCCCGGTCACTTGCTTCTGGGGGAAGAACCCTGGTAGCCACTGTTTAGGGCGCTGAATGGGTCCCACACCCCGTCGGAATGTTTCAGATAAGAGAAAAATCACTTGCATTACCAGGAATCGAACAAATACTTCTCGGTCGTCCAGCTGGTAGGTGAGTGCTGTTATTATTATTCTAAGTCCGCTTAGAAGGCTCTGTGCTGAGGCAACATCAGTCCCATAAGTCGACCACCTCTGCATCTCCCTTAAGCTGTTACACTTCCCTTTCCAGTGTACTTCCCCATACTTCCAGTCGCCTAGCCATTCTGTTCACTCGAATGTTAGTAGTGACATCCACGTGACTGTCTTCTAACAAGTGCCGGGATGGTTGGCCTAGACAGTGAAAGCTTGAAGAGGCATACAAGAGTACGTACAAAGGTTGGTCGTGTCGTGGCTCAGGCGGTTGATTATTCGCCTAGCTTCGGCCGCTGATTCAGGGCTTACCTCGGAGATACGTGATGACGTTTTTGTCCGAGCATTGCGATTTCCCCCTAACAGTTTTCTCGCCAACACTTCTACTTGCTCATCTGCATTCGGTGCAGTAAACATATTTCAGTCCAAGGTACTGGGGCTTTCAATCGCGTGAGACTTATACAATTATAAGAGAACAACAAATTTGGAATCCTCGAGAGCCGTCATCGCCGCCATCCATATGACTTCTTTCTTTGGCCTCGTTGTGACATCACCGAGTATGCCTGCCTTTTGCCGTCGTAACTCATGACCCTTGTGTATCCAGAACCCCACGGATGTTCTGGTTAGGCGAGGGAGGTCCCAAGGGTGTGAGGTGGGATTGCTGGTGTTCACAGAATTCTGTGCGGTGAGCCCCGCGGAAGAGCAAACATGATTATCGATTGGAAAAGGAAGGACTCTGGGATGGCATGATATTTGTCCCTCGAGGAAATGGATGGTGATAATTCTATTGACAGTGGGAGGCCTGTGTGGGTAAATGGTGCTGTAGAATGAGAAAGAAGAGTCGAAAAGCCGTTCGTTGAGGGTGGAACTGAAGAATGGTGGTGGCAAGTTTCTGGGGGGGGGGATACGAGAATTCAAACACGCCAGTCTTAGGTGAGTCAAGATAGCATAGTTGGTGTAGTGAAGAGGTTAAAATTGAAGGCTGTGGAATATGACTACATTTCCGGCGGGAGCAAGAGAGACTGTCCTCTCGATAGTGTCCAGACCGACATCGGGGCTAAGTCTATATCCAGTTCAGTGCTCACCGGTTGCAGTCTCCGTGATAATGCTACCGTGGCTTGAAGCTAACCATTCACCTGCATCTAGTGAATGGAGCTATGCCTTTCTTCATGGCGTGCACAGGGGCGGCCGTTTTCTGGGGCGTAGCCGACGTTTCGTAAGAAACTGCCGCTTCCACCTATAGCGTGTAGAAAATATTAACTTTGAAGTCGGAGGCAGTACGTTTCTCCAGAATCTGGTAATTTGTTTCCGGCTACACGGCTTCACATTCAGAAGACGTCGTTATTCGGATTTACCTAATGCTGTGAGAAACTCAGATCTTGCTGTGACGGGTGTTAAAAAACTGACATCCCACAATCCAAGGTAACTCCATATTTTAGAGCCTTTGAGAAGCCAATATTTATTCTAGTAGAAAAAATATTTGCCACGTCTGGAACCCGAAGGTTCGCTACTGTTTTCACTACAGCCCTCCACTCGGGCTTTCCCTAAGCGATATGATTACAGTCCACAACCTTAAATCCTATAGGTTCAAAACGTATTTTAAAATATGTCTTCCCATCTACGCCTAGATCTTGATAGCGGCCTATTTCTTCCAAATGCTCTCACAAGAATTATGTGTGAATTTTTTGTGCCTCCTCCCTACATACTCCTCCATAATTTCACCATCCTAATATCGACAAGTAGAAATTATGTCGTTCCGTATTGCGCAATTTTCTCCTTCCTTCAGTTAATTTCTCCCTCTTAAGTCCCAAATGTACTCCGCAGCGCTTTGTTTTGGAATACCCTCAATATGGTTTCTCGTTACACTGAGAAATCAGTTTTTCACATACTCACTCCCCAACTTGCAGTTTGCATATTTCATAACCTTGTCTAAGTAACAGAAACCGCACAGGTTGTCGTAACAGTGTACTGGAGAATATTCCGTTTTTTTTAAGATTTATCTTCTTCCTTGGAGTCGCGATTTTGTTCTGCATACTGCTGACGAGACATGAACGAAGACACCAACAACAGAAGATGCGTGTGGCAGGCAGCCCCTGTGATTTTGTTTACGACATAACTCTTTTTTTTTTTACCTGAAACCTTTCCCACTGTACCGCGACATTATACCCTGAAGTTGGCGTCAGCCTGTTACTTCGAAAGGTTGGCACGTACTTACCAAACTACACGGCGTCATGTTACAAAAGTCTTTAAATTTTTACCCAGCACCATAACGAACCTTTCATACTTCGGAAATATGAATCCAAGCATACTTACACCCGGAGCTACTTGAATGTAAAAGGCTGGCCTCAGACTGCAGTCGTTTTAAATCCGTTTCCCTTTGGATAGGAGGGTAGACTAGCTGCAGAACAGAATTGGACCCCACGATGAAGAAATACATTTTTACCTCTACTAGGGGTCGATTTCTGTAGTTCAGCCAATAGCTTATTACTGTACTGACTGGACTATTTGTTGTTTTAATATCATACATTATTTATTTATTTATTTGTATGCTTCGGAATACCGCACTAACAACCAATAAAATATGTCAGTTCTTTACAAAGTACAATGTCCATTTTCCATTGTGCCTTCATTCTGCCGTACAGTAATCCAAGGCGTTGCCTACAATTATGCTGTCTAACAAACTGTTGCTAACTTACGCCCTCGCAAATAAAACAGCACACAAACTATAAATCTTTCCTGACAATTGAACCTTCATATGCCACTTAGAACCTCCCATGGACAAAATCTCTTGTCAATTTCGTAATAATCCAACACGGTCTTTATCGCAGGAACTTTTGTTTTGGATACGCTGTCTCCGTCACGGTATTAGGGCGTTACTCCGCAGTGTACTGTCACATCACTTACTCTTTAAGACCCGTTTATGTTAGCTTATATTAATTTCCCTCTGCTGTGTGGGCGTGATTCCGCCTGAAACTTTAAAGACGAGGAAGTGTTCTCTCCGATATCCAAAAGAAAAATTGCTTGCTATGAAAGTTCCCAGGCTTCGCCCACTTGACCTTCTGATTAACAGTAGTATTAAGGTGAAGATAAGTATGTAAGATTAGTGGAAAGTAATGGCGGGGGAAAGTACTCAGATACAAACCTCTCCCGCTGCCACTCTGTCTATCGCAAATCGCACTTGGACTGGCCTGTGATCGAACCCGGAACTGTACCGTGAAAGGCCGGCGACTACACACTTGAGCTATGGTAGGCCTAACTACTCATGCTAAAATGAAATATTTTTTAAGATTCAGTTCTTACCGCCTAGCAAACACACTTCATCACCGTTATAATAACCGATCAGTTAATGCTGTGTAGTGACATAATCGCTGTTTGTTCTGAGACGCGTGTGAAATGTATACATACGGTCGGTGGGCAGAATAAAGAATTTTTATGGGCGTTCGCAATATTGCGAAAAGCGACTATTAGATGCATCATGTCTGTCCATCCGTCCTTCCGTCTCTTCTTCCTCATGCAACAACTTGAAGTTTGCCATTTGAGTATATTTCGAAAAACTGTTAACTAAATTCAAGTTTCATTAAAATCATACAGTAATGACTGGTAGAGAAGAAAACCAACTAGATGCTACTGAATGGTTTATTGCACTTATAATCTGCTCAAAATGTTTCGAGCACTTATATGCCCATCAGGAGCTTGAGGCTATACTTGTGTTATTACCGCATATGGTGTGTAATGCCTTGGTTGCTGGTGGTCGGCGGTCAGGTGCAGGGCAGCAGGCTATGCGTCCGGCATGAGGGAAGCCGGACGCGCGGTCAAACATAAATCAAATTATTGACTGGTATATTACATGAAAGCGTATGTGCATTTGTGATAATATATCGTTCACTTCTTCTTAAAATGAGAAATGTTTCAGACAAAAGTTTACATAAAATCAAAACACACATTTTAATTAATAGCTTTTTTCCCCGCAAAGTATGCCGTTAATGAGGTAATGTCGAAAAAATGGTAGAGCCGAACAGGCCACAGATGACAATATATTAGGACATATGCGCCTTGGATTCCGGATAACTATGGTTACAGTCACACATTCAGAATATGTAATGCTTATTGCTTTTCCACAACGACAATGGTTGCACGAAAGAGCGCGTTTCAGTGTTACGTTACACATAAAATGCCTGTCTTGTTAAATAAAAAAACCTAATAGTTTTGTATATGAAACATCTACTGGGATTTATTGTTGATGAAGTCATGTGTTATAGAAATGTGTGGCTAACGTTTAGGACAATCTGGTTGTATTACCAAATGACAAAACCGAAGAATGACACGAATCGTTTTAGAAGATGTAATGAGATGGTATTAGATGTTGTTAAACAATCCGAGATATTTCGAACACAGTATTGACGTTATATGTTCCATTTCCGTGCATTAAAGAATATAGTTTATTTACATGATAAACCAACCAAAGAACATTTATAGATATGTCCAATCACGTATTATTATTATTAAGCAACACGTTTCGGTCTTCTGTCTGACCATCATCAGGGTGTCAGGGCGACATCGTTATGATGATCACAGAGCTGACGGAAACGTGTTGCTGATGAATAACGATATGTGATTGATCATATGCATAAATAAACAATTGCTGGTTTATCGTAGGCCTATAAATAAACGTTACTGACGTTTCGGCTTCAGTTAGTGCGGGGGCTTCTTGATTAGCTGGCTTTCTCTCAGCTTCTCAGGTACTTTCTACGTAGCTTCATGAAGCAGTTTTTCACTTAAATAAATATTTTTATTCTCGTAATTCTGACCACAAAAGTCAGTGTATATCTGCCAGGGTGTTCAACTGCGCAAGCTCTGAAAGCCACGGTATTGTCGGTTTCCTGGAAAGATTAAACTGAACACGAGCTAAGAATGTCACTTCCACGATCTGTTATGTATAATACGTGTTACCTTTGGGGGATGTGATGCAGTATAGTTTGGTGGATGTGTACAGACATCTAGGAGGCGCCTCCAGCTACCATCATGAAGGTAGAGAGAGGAGATTACTGGGAAGCATTGCTACAGATCTACCAGATTATACGTCGTCACGTTCCAGAAGACGCTTATCTTCATAGCCACTACCATGAAACGTCAAATCTCCCGACTTTGTTCTACACTCATCTTTGCGTCAGCAGTTAATTCCTAATGTTTTAATTAAACTGTATTCAGTCTTCAGTGGTATATGGCGTTGACTGGATGCAGGTAGCCTAGGACAGAGAAAAATGCAGGACAATTGTGGTCACGACAAGGAAACTTCTGTTCCTTAAACTGGAGAATTTCTTGACTACATAAGGGAATGTTAGCTCTTCAAGAAAGACCCTTGTAATTAGAATTCATTTAAGCTGTTGACTTTTGAAATTACGTGTTTTGTATCCGCTTGTTTGTTTTATACTCGTATTTGTGGTTTGTGTAAAGACGGTATCAGTATTCCACACTGTATAGGACTGTCACAAAGTGTTTAGGCGGTTACTGAGTAGCATAACATTGAGCCGCTTTCGTGCAGCTATGGTTACACTGGAAAGCAATACGTATTACATATTCTGAGTGTGCTTTTATAGCCTTGGGTATCCAGCATGCAAAGCGCTTGCGCCATATTTTCTTCTGTGACGTGCCCAGCTCTGCAGTATTTTTCTACATTATCTCACAAACGAGAAGACTGTCAAAAAAAAAAGCCGTTGAACTCAAAATGTGTTTTGATTTTCTCCACAACTTTGGTCTGAAACATTTCTCATTCTAAGAAGAACTGAGCGAGATATAATCAGATATTTATATTGTTCTTTACGTGAAGTACCCGTTATTGTTATACGATTGTAATGAAACTTAAATTTTCTCGACAGATTTTCGAAAAATACTCAAATGTCATGTTTTATGGAAAGACGCTGAGTGGAAACCGAGTCGTTCCATGCGGACGGACGGACAGGCGGAGATACAGACATGACGAAGCTAATAGTCGCTTTTCGCAACTTTGCGAACGCGCCTAAAAGTGATTTTGAAAGGATACAGAAAGAAATTGTGCTCTACCACATTAAACAAACAAATATAATTATGTGAAAATTGGCGTCGTCTAATGTGAGGAACTATGGCGCTATTTGAGGTTGTAACTGAGGAAAACCACGAAGGAGATAAGTCAGGATAGCCCTATTCGGATGCAGATTGAACCCGGGACCTTCCGAATAAAATCGTCGACGCTACCAACTGTACTCTACGTACATATTTTGCATTGTGTTTGAAAACTGGAAATTAATTAAGCGAGAAAGTGTGCTCATATTAATAACTACTTCACTCTAATGGTACGAAATGATGACAGTCATCATGATTTAATGAGGCACGAAACTGTATATATTTGCGCTTATACACTATGAAAACGGTAAGAAAAGTAGCAATATGGATCATACTTTGATGAAAATTTGCATTGAGTTTTCAAAGTTCATTACACTATTTAACAATAATTATTTAGCCAGTAGCTGGATTACCATTGTCTGACGTTTATGATGAGCTTAGAAACCATTTGCCACGTTGGGACTGTCATTTTGACCCTCTCACGTCCTCTCCACTGCTTACACCTACTGGGAATATACCGGCAGGTATACTGTCACGCAATTTTAACATCCGTCTTTGCGTCTAATACATATTCATATCTTGCCGAGTAAGACAATCACTGTGCTATATATAAGTTGTTGAATATTTATGACCTGTGCAATGTTCTGTAGCCGGTGTTTCAACGTAAGACAGCGCTGTTGGTAAAGTAAACGCCTTAGCAATTCTGTTATTCTTCTTTCCAATTAAACACAATAAACAAATCAGTACATAAGGAATGACCTGACCTGCGTACTTTTGTAGCAACAAGTATCTAGCGGCTATTTCTACCCTATTGCGTAACAAGTTAGGAAATGCAAGAATAGGCCGATGTTGTTTAATAATCTCAAAACCAGTTTTGGTGTGGATTAATCTGGCCCAGCATACAGACCAGTACCGGGATCTTGTGTCTTGCACAGTGCCTGCGCGCTATAAGGCATGCTACCGTCTAGCGCTCTAACACTTTTATCGTGGGTTCTAATCCCACAAGGAATATCGATTTACATATGTATGTTTCTGCTTCATGTTCATGGTGTATTGTGTAGCTGATGTCTTGCCTGGACTGATGTCTGAAACAAGATTTATAAATACGGAAGAGGGCAGGTAGGCCTATGGGATGTAGTGGTCTTCACAACCTTAACAATAGATTGATGGGCTGTTGTGAGCACGGTGATGAATCAACGGGTCGTAGAAAAGATGCAGAATTTATTGAGTATTTATTTGGTAAGTCAGTGAATGATTAAGATTGTAAGCGTTATCATATGTTTGTATTCACTTGCCTTCACAGGCCATGTTTAATGATTAACGAAGCAGAATTTTTTTTTTTTTTGCTGTGGTCTAACGGCCCAAATCGGGCCTAGGCTGCCTCATTTTGAAGTTTGCTAGATCACGCACAGTTAGACGCACGTATACACACACACACACACACACACACACAAGGTAGGGCCCCTCTGAACGGATGATAAGCTCATCGCATAGACCGCTACCTGTATAGCACACAGGTAACGCAAGGGACGAACATTCCATACCCTCAGCGGCACTCGAAACCGCCATCCCAACATTCAAACGGATACAGACCTGCGGCTTTAACCCGCACGGTCGCCGGCATCGGCTGTATTCGCCCTTCACTTGCAACATATTCAGTAACATACTTCGTTATTAAATATCTAGTTTCATTCGCAATATCTTCACAGTTCGTAATTCTCTCCTACTTACACCTATTAGAGAAATTTCCCGCTTCCTTGTGAAGTGAACAGTACGCCGCTTTATGTGGAGATCGTTTCCTTCCGTCCGTCTATCCATTACTTCGTGACCTAGCAGCAGCGGCTTGTGTGATTTTTTAGAAATTCGGTTGTAGGAATTCTGTACAAAAACTTTTTGAGCAAGCGTGAGTCTCGTGAAGAGCATCTCAGTAACAGTCACACTTTACTTCGCGTTCAACAAGAAGAAGGCTGTTTGCCAGAAATTGGGTGTACAGTTAATGAAGAAACTAGTGAATTTATACATGAGGGGCATAACTTTCAATGGTGTTTAAATGCTGGTACTTCGTAAATTAGATCAGAAATATCTTCAGAGTTTTGAAAAGTGGTGCTGAAGAAGGATGGACAAGAACAGTCGGACCAATCGTGTGAAAAATGAAGAAGTATTACAAGAAGTTAAGATGAAAAGGAACATTTTTCATACAGTAAAGTAAAGAAAGTAAACTGGATAGGTCACATCTTGTGTGGGAACTGCCTTCTAAAACACCTTATTGAAGGAAATATAGAATAAGGGTTGAAGTGACGGGAATACGAGGAAGAAGATGTTACCAGCTACTTAATGGCTTTAAGGAAAGTAGACGACAAAGGAAATTGAAAGGCGAAGCACTAGGTCGCAATCTATGGAGAACTCCCTTCGAAAGAAGCTATGGACCTGTCACAAGACTGACTACGTGAACTAAACTGAAGGTTCCATATTTTTTGATCGATTAAATTCGTTACGGAAAGTCTCCATATCATGCGGTTTAGTAAAGGTTAATTTTGTGAAGATCTGTGCGTTCAAGGCCATACTCTAAGTAAGGATGTGAATGTTACTTTTTTCTTATTTCTTATACTTGTCATCTTACTTGGATAAAACTCGGTCATCGAGCTCAAAGGCAAGCTTTGTTCAGTGATTAACGAGTTTCGGAAAATCGGCGCTATGAAAGGCCGAACTTATTTAAGGGCAGACATGAATTTTTATCAATTTTTTCTACATTTCTTGCAGTTTCGGGTGAAGTGCGGTACTAGAGATCTGTCTGTAATGCTCTTGATCATTCGTGAGTTTTTTGCATATCGGAGCAAGAAGGGCCGTACTTTCCTGATGGAGTGGTAACTGAAATTAAATTTACGCGTGTACGTGGAACCATACGACAGTCTGAGAGTACAGATTGCCGTGATCAATTCAGTATACTGCGTCACTGAATACACCATTTGCAGTCTCAGTATTGTAAGCTGTCAATAGTAAATGTAGAGCAAAGGGAGAGGAATGTATGTGAAATCATTTAATTTCACTTTCATAAATGCTCAGAAAATAAATTCGAGACTGAAAATATTTCCTATGAAGACAGGAGAGCGGTGCTTTTGTGTTGAGTCTTTCAGTTAGTATGGAAATCACGTGTCTATCAGCACGGGTATGTCAGAACGATGGCGCGCGGCGTACCTACAAAATACGCACTTTGGCATTCGGGAGAAAGTGCATACCAAAGTTTGACAAGTGAGGACGGTGGTTACAGTGTTGAAGAGCAACTGAAAAATAAACCTTTCAAATACGAATACTTTCCTTCAGGATATCTAGTTCCTTTCACACACCGGTATATATGTACACACATGTATCCAGGTTAGGCTATACATCCTATACGTATTTTATGTTTGTATATGGGCTACAGCCTGTTGGATATTTATACATCCTGAAAGAGGACTGTACCGCAAGATTGTGGGCTGTACCGCAGTAATATAAGAGAGATCCCTATTATCTATTAGGTAGGGTTGATAGTGTTAGTAAATCATGGGTTGATAAATCCATTATCACTACTGGACCCTGAGAATGGAAGCAGTATATTCATCCGAAACGTTGGTCCCTACCCATTCAACTACGCCGTGTCTCCATGCGAGGTGGCGGAATTTCATTTACTTGTCACGGTGTGAATCCCAAATAATGGTATGCTTTGAACGTGCCTGTGTGTGGTTGGTTACGTTTCAGGCATATTTTCACCACTACCATTAAATTCATTCTGAATCACACGAACACTTCACTGTCTTGAAGAGAAAACGAAACCACAATATTTGGTAGGAAAATTCATTTAAATTTTTTTATAGTATGGCTGTCACACAAATAAGTTATGAATTCTGTATCGCTTTAGAAAATACATTTTATCTGATGCATATTTAAAACAGTGTACCTGAATTTTTACTTACGTTGTGATGAAAAGTGACAGCCATGATTCCCCTGGGTATCGCGAGCAAGGTTTTGCTACAGAACGGCCACCTAAATAAACTCTAATGAATATCCATTTGGCATTGAAGGCAAATTGGTTTTGACAACTGGCAGACCGAAACTGAAGATTTTATTTTTTAATCTTATTCAATTTTCCCACCTTATATTCAGTATTTCATGTGCCATAAATTGAAACATGGAAAATAACTTAGAATGCATCAGCCGTTGTGGTCTAGAAGGAAATTAGAGGAATGGTAATGTTATTAAGCACCACAAATTCAGGGGCTATGAGACTCTGAGAATTGGATCGAAGTAGACTTAATAAAACAAAACATCGACAAGTCGTTACTATTACAAGTAACTAATTCCATAGAGCACAGTCCTCCTTGAGAACCCGGAAATCTCGCTTTTAGGTAAATTTCCTGCCTCTTAACCCTTATCCTGCTAACGTCGAGAATATGGCGAGCTTCTAAAAATGCCAGCAGATGGCAGATGAGATTTAACTTGGTGTTTAAAGGGTTAAGCAACCAGTTCGTTCTTTATCGTGCTCCCAAGATTCCCCCACTTTTCCACTTCCACAGTCTAATGAAACGAGTCTTCACTCTCCAGAACTTACTTTTAGATCAATTTTAATATTATCATTTCACATACGTTTCGACTTTAGACCTGGGCTATTCCATCGATGGGAATTGGAGTTCTCACTGCTGTAAATAATAGGATTATAGTGTTTTGAGATGTTATTGCTTTGTATATTTAACGATGTCTTCAGCGTAACAGAACTTGTACCGTTATGAGTTAGGACTGATAGTGAATACTGAGCTGGAAATGATGTAGAATGTATCGGTGGTGTTTTACTTTGAGTAACTGTAGCGGAATTTGCCAGCGAGTACTTGGTGAACACACGCGAAGCTGTCTGGATAGTCGGTGTCCAGGCCGGATTAGTAACCAGGTGCACTGAGGCCATCTTGCTTGGTGTGATGACGTATAGAGCGTAAATAATTTCCTATATCCTCACTGAATGCAATAGTGGCTCAACCCAGTAATTGCCATTTGGAGTTAATACCTGGAATGAGCTCAAAAATAATAATTACGTCCTCCAATAATGGCATTTAGTGGGATGTGTTCTGACTAAGATTTGTGCCGGTAATGTCGGATGTAATTATCATATTTTTTTAGTTCAATTGTAGTATTAATTCCAATTGGCAGTTTTTGGACTGTACCACTATTTCATTCATTGAGGGATATGACTGCACATGACGTCACATCTTTCCTTTTACATATTTCGACCACAATTTTGTTTTTATGTACTATATTAGTTATCACATTTTCTTGGTGTGCTTCGAGCATCTTATAATATAAAAGTGCTAATAATAAATTAATTAATTTACTTCTTGTTTATCAGCAAATCTGGAGTTCGAAATTTAATCAAGAATTTTTTCAAAACAAATACGAGGGGGCGCTGATAAGTCCTTAGCCCGACCTACTTCCCGATGTCGTAGGACGGAATCGATAGTGTCGTTGGAAAGAGTGGTCTGTTCATGTGCCGAATTGCAAGTCTTTTTCTTATTACAGAGGCTGAAAGGAAGCATGTCAGGCGATGCGCGCGATTTCACCAACATGGAGACGCGAGCTGCCATCAAGTTTTTTTTTTTCCTGCAAGGCAGGGCGCCGAAGGAAATTCACGCCATTCTGACAGAAACATTAGGGGAACATGCACCGTCAAAAACAGGGTGGCCCAGTTTAAACGTGGTGACTTTTCCACCTGTAATGCCCTTCGTTCTGAACGACTCAAAACAGTGACCACCCCGGAGATTATTGATCATATTCACGAGCTAATCTTGGAAGACCGCCGGATTTCGGCCAAGTCAATAGCTGAGCAACTGGGCAACTCACGTGAGCGGGTTGAGTCCATCATTCATGAAGATTTGGACAGGCGGAAGCTCTCCGCGAAGTGGGTCCCGAAACGCCTGAACGCGGATCGTAAACGTCAACGGTGCCAGTCGTCTGAGCAACTTTTGGAATTTTTTCGGCGCGATCCAAGTGATTTCCTGTCTCGATTGGTGACCATGAACGAAACCTGGTTATATCACCATGACCCGGAGACAAAGCAACAATCAAAGGAGTGGCGGCATAGCGGCTCACCCCGCCCCAAGAAATTCCGAGTGCAAAAATCCGCTGGAAAAGTTCTCGTCTCGATTTTTTAGGATCAAGACGGTATCTTCCACGTTGATTTTCTTCCAAAGGGCCAAACTATCTACGCGGAGTATTACTCATCTCTGCTGGTGCAATTGAAGGACGTTTTGAAGGAAAAACGCGGAGGGAAGGTCACCAAGGGGCTCTTGTTCTAGCACGAAAATGCCCCGGCTCACCGGGTATTTGCAACCCAGAAGAAATTGGCCTACCTGGGCTTCCAGTGTCTCGATCACCCACCCTGTTTTTCGGATTTGGCCCCGTAGGACTACCACCTGTTCCCTGGACTGAAAAAACAATTAAATGTACGGCATTTTTTTCCGACACGGAGGTCATTGCTGCCACGGAGACCTGGTTGGATGGACAAGTTTCTGATTTTTTTTTAAGTGGCTTACAAAAGTTAGAGCAACGGGCTAAGCAGTATATTGAGCTTCGTGGGGAGTATGTTGAATAATCCCGAGTTTGGTCGCTGAAGCTTTTTTCCTTCCTGGTGGGGCTAAGGACTTATCAGCACCACATCGTATTGTGTGTTTAAGGCGTGTAACTTCTTAATCAAGTAAGTACGTAAGTAAACAGATCTTAATTATTGAAATTACTTCTGGGTCTGCATTTGATGAGAATTTTCTCAAAACATTTGGATTTGTCTTGCCCTTATTCTTTCATAAAAAATTTTATCAAAAACCAAATACACCTAATAATAGATATTTTTTCACCTGCCAAAATTAAAAAATACAGTTTTATAATAATAAGGGTTTATTTTCGTTCGTATGGGGACCGCGGTGGCACAGTGGTTAAGGTGCTGTGCTACAAATCGGAAGGTCGTTGGTTCGATTAGAGATGATGTCATTGGAAATTTTCATTGACATAATCCTTCCGATCGCACTATGGCCCTGAGGTCGACTTAGTCTCTAACAGAAATAAGTACCAGGAGCATTTCGTAGGGGTAAAGGCGGCCGGTGCGTAGGGCTGACAACCTTACCACCATCCTGTGCCGTTGTCATGTAATCTGGGAACCTTAACTTCCCTGGAACCCTCTGGGCCACTCTATGCCTGTAACGGGATTGCTTTACTTTTCGTTCGTATGCGTCAGAAAGTAACTGGAATATGAAGATTAAGATTTCCTGATATTTGACGGAGTGTAGTGTGGTAAAGATTTGAGTACGCCTACCTTTCAGGTGAATATTCTGCCTCCCGTTGGAGGAAACAGGTTCCTCTAAAACGTCGGCACGTATCAACCAAACTCAGCTGCATCACATCCCTTGAGAGAACTACCTTAAAATACACTACCACGAGAACGTTATATCTCACAACTTGTGTAGTTTTTATTTTTTGAACTTCAGGCGTCATACTTGTTCGTGTCTGGCAGGAAACAAGTTTGCAATATCTGAATCAAATGGTCTGTTTGCTTTTACAAAACCATTCCTGCACCAGAGTAAACAGGCACACGGGTTGCCTGACTTTGCGAGTAAAGTTCCTTCAGGGTAAACAAGTTACCTGTAACTTGTTTTTTTTTTCCGAGGGTAAAATGAATTATAAATATTTTAGTGGGTCTTTTCCTACGGGATTTAATGACTGTAAATTTACAGCATTAGAAATATCGGTTCCAGCGACATAGTGTTTTATGGTCTTTGGAGTCGCGAGGGGAATCACGTTTTGATGTCATTCGAACATCCCGTTTGAACATCGAAACGAAAAACAAATCTCTTTAAACTGTTTAGAGTATGTTCTGTTAGAACTTCATATTTGTGACCACTTCTGAGTCACGTTTTCCAGCAGTAAATGTTTGTTCATATGACGTCTATTGTCTTGCTTTTAGAGTGAAGATGTTTTGTTGTTTGTAAAACTTGGTCTACCTTACAGAAGAACATGAATTTTGGGCGTCTGAGAAGAGATGACTGATAAAAATATTTGGAACTAAGAGGGAGAAAGTGGCAGAAGTAGGAGAAAATCTTACAACGAGGAACTTTTTCTTCTTTTCCCGCACCCAATATTAATCGATATTTATGCGGAGAATCATACTAAGACCAACGAATGCATTTTGGAGGCACACTGTTTGGTTCCTTTAATGTCAATCCAAGAGACGCACTTGCGAGTTCAGAGATTTTTATAGCGGTGATGACAAACATTGTGTAATGCGGAAGCCATGTCATCTGGTAAAAAGTTATAGACATGTCAGCCGTTACTGCCTCTATCCCAGTGGGGTAAGCAGTCGGTCTTAAACTGCGTGTACCATAAAAATGGAAGGAGCATACTTGTCTGCATGTCGTAATTACTCTTCAAAGAACACGAAGTCACATCCCAGAAGACGTGACTCTGAGATTGGCGTATGGTGCCTATAGAAACCACTGGCCGTAAGTGGTTAAGCTACTTTATCAGGATTAAGTTAAAGAAATTAGACGAAACTACAGAACATCCGCTATATTTCGGGATGTGACGTCGGCAAATAAACATATTATCCCAGTAGTGACTATACATTGTATGAACCAACGCGTTCAACATTGAAGTCCCTGCATTTTGTCCATTCATTTTTTTGCACATTTCATGTAATTCATGAAGAGACAACACGTGTTTCTTCACAAAACGTCCACCGACTGATCTTTCAATTGGAAGCCCTCTGCATTTCCCTTAAGGCAACATAACAGAAATGCTTCTCTGTTGCTGTTCAGAATCATTTCGCACATGTACAAATAACACGGCGTTCTTTTAAAAGTACTTGGTACAATGATCCATTTATGGAGAATGACATGTAAGAAGCGCAGGGTAGCCAGAATTTCCAACATGGTTTTGATCGGTAAGCCCGAATGGAATGGACCACTTGGAAGATCTAAGCGTAGATGGGCGATGACGTGAAAGGGGGTCTTAAGTAAAGTGGGCTATTTGATGCGGACTGGATTTGTCTGTCCGAGTATTTAATGTCCGGTGACTGGCTCTGACAGTGGACGTTGGGATTTCAAAACGGGCTGGGAATTTCTTGAGCAGTTGGGTAATATGCGTCATTTTCTGAAGAATGGCTGTACTACATAGCTAGACAGACAACTGGCTAGTTCGTTAGATAAAGTCGGTATATATGAGAAGGATTTTGTACTGTAGACAAACAGGATTTCTCGTATTTGCTGACGTAAATTGTTAAAGATTTTAAAGAAGGAAGAAAATTAATCACACTAACGTTTCAAAGTTTAACGGTAACTTTACGTACCACCAGTTTTAATATTCAAAAATTCTACCTGATGCTGACTTGGCATTTGTGTGTTTTGTGTGGATCTCAGAACAAACATGATCTTTTCCCTTATGCGGCCAATCACAAAATAGAAATGTCTTCCGGGTGAGGCCTCTAACAATTTGGCGCATTTTTGAGATAATATATTACACCATTATTTACTGGAGATGATAGACATTTTAAATGGCGTGACTTCAGCTGTGTGGACCGGGATAGTGCAGTCGGTAGTGCGACTTGCTACGGGCTGGACGGTCCGGGGATCGAATCCCGGCGGGGGCGAGATTTTCCGCACCCGTGCAGACAGGCACTGGGGCCCACACAGCCTTCTCTACAATGGGTACCGGATCTTCCCCAGAAGTAAAGCGCCCGGGTCCTGGGGTTGACCACCCACCCCCATCTAGCGCCGAGGTTAAAGAGAGAGTAAAGCTATGCATCTACTGCCCCACTGGGCCTTCGTGACCTGTTCTAGGGTTAACTTTATATTTACCATTTTTGTGACTTAAGATTCGCATGTAATATACACGGAGTGATCTGTAAGTTTGTTGACTGTTATAGAAAACCGGGTCTAATTTACTCGGTACAAATTTTCTGCACAATTTTGATGTTTTGCTTCCCTTTGTGTTTTCTATATTAATAAGTAAACAGTACTTTAACACTTTCAACACAAATTTGTTATTAATAAAATAACTTGTCACTTACTTAGCAATGTGTTTCGACGTGATTCGCCATTTTCAGGCCATTCTGATAAGTTTAAAAATTAAAAAATCTAAATCTTTATAAATATAGATGTGTTAGCACCTTCGTAAGGATTGAGATCTCACTCAATAAAATGACACATAAATTCCTATCAATTGCAAACATTAAATGATGACGAATTAAGCCGACATATGTTGCTAAATTTATTGACAAATTATTTTATTAATAACAGATTTGAGCTACTGGCAATGAAGTACAGTTTATTCCTGCCTGCTGGCAACCACGATTTTTTTTGGTGTAACGGTAGAGACAAAACATTCTGTGTAATCTTCTTATAATAAAACCAACGCACTAATTTCTCAAATTTATTTTTGGAATAGAACTACATTTTCGGGCAGTTCCTCTGTCCATCATCAGGAGTTCTTCACTGTACACACAGCAATGGTATATGTCATACAGATTTGCTGACAGCTTGCGAGCAGGATCAGGACGTTCGGTCCTGATCCTGTTCGCAAGCTGTATAACATACACCAGTGTTCAGTGAAAAAATCCTGATGATGGAAAGAGGAACTGCCTGAAACTTGTAGAGTTTTATTCCAAAAATAAATTTGAGAAATTAGTGCATCTAGTTGGTTTTATTATAGGAATTTATCACGATGCACGGTCACCTGAACGTCAAATTCTGCGTAATGCTGCACCTGGATTGTGAGAGCTGTGATACAGTACCAAAGAGCAAAATGTTTTTTAAAAGAATTTCAGTACCGATTTGGGGGAAACGACACACCAGTGACGCATCTTTACTGTAAGTACACGTGATAAACGTTCGTATTCTTCATATTAACCTTTTGGCACCGGAATTATTTTTTTTAAATTTTAGCACATCCTGTATATAAACTGTGAATAATACAGGAACCAAATATGTTAGAATTATGAAACAAACTGCATTTTGAAGAGAAAAAAACGGAGAGTATATACCATGTTTAAAATATTCAGTACCTATATTTG
>Ga0131853_10006797_pt1 | contig 20656 bp, 10 predicted proteins | sample TergutLab28metaG_FD_92764 | JGI IMG/M metagenome (GOLD analysis project Ga0131853, IMG submission 92764) | Labiotermes labralis P1 segment gut microbial communities from Petit-Saut dam, French Guiana - Lab288 P1 (version 2) (version 2) | ecosystem: Host-associated > Arthropoda: Insects >...
GATGAGCACATGTGCTCGAAACATGTAGAGGCATGAAATAAAATTTATTGTGAAACAAATTTTGTGCATCAAGTTGGTTAAATACTGAGATAAATATACTGAGATGCACGGTCAGCAAAACGTTAAAGCTTAAGGTTTGTTTCCTAATGCATAATAACGGGTGACCTACGAATGCGATATTAATTGTGTTCCGTTAACTCACGAACACTGCGATGCTGTGTGCAGACTAAGAGGAAATGTTAACTGTATTAACTTATAAAAGTTCTTTAAATTTTTATAGAAGCCAAATTTCGTTTAAGCCTAAAGATCTCCACAGATGTGTAGTTGGAAGGAATGACGCAGGAATAGCAAGAAAGTTTGGTGAATTTACCGCCTAAGTCCAGCCATTACACGTGAACTGGCAGTCACAAACAATATAACATGCAATTACAAAAGTACATTAATTGTAAAGCTTCCTTAGAACACGGTCGTCAAGGCGGATATAACAACCAATAACTCGATGGCCACATTATTGCATTATGCGTCTCAGAAACACCGTTCCAGAAATCAAATTTTACTGAAAATGAATTCCAAAGTGAAACTGAAATGTAAAACTCGTCCACGTAATGACATTGTTGTTATCCCACAAAATGTGAACACCTGATACTGATGATTGTAGTGAAACACAATCTTTGAAAACAAAACTGTCTCTAATTACGTAGATATATAAAATATTGTGCTACTCTAAGTGTTCAGTTACATTAACAAGATGTTGTGAGTGCAGTGCGGGATCTCAACACAGATAGTAACACAGTCTACTACCTAACGCAATGCTCACAATGCATTTCTCTATGATAAATATTAATTTTATAATCGTCTCATTTCTTACTCCACCTTCCAAACGGCTGTTTTCTTACATTATTTCCTACAAATTGCATATACTTCACTTATCTCCCTTCCAACCCACACACAAATATTCACATCTGTGTGACGTTTCATATCTATTGTGTGTATCGTGTTCATGGAATTCCTAGTTTTAGTGGTTTTAAAATATCCGAGTAAAAAGCAAATGTTTCCTTGTGTTCTATTAATCTCTCAGAGGGAATGAATAACACTAAAAGTTACCTGTATGTAATTTGGTTCACTTCACCTCTTAATCACATCAGGCTGGCCTCTGAAAGGTCGACCTTTAGAGATTCCCTCGATATATGCCCATGAAGGAATAAAGCCCTAATTAATAATGACCCTGGATTGCACAATCCCTATCAGTGGTACTGTAAAAATGGGGAAAAAACAGGCCCTTCGCTTCAGTTTGAAGCAAAAGAATGAAAACCAGAGACATTGCCCCTACAGGGGAACCATTAATATTAACGTTACTGCTCATCTCTTTAACTAAATATTTAGAGGCGCATAAAATAAATTTCAGCATCCTGCTACGCCCCAGGACTTTGTAGTAATATACTGAAATTAGAATAGAGTTCCGTTACTTCTATTTAAATACACTTCAGTTTGAAACTCAGAAGAAAGGAAAATATTCAGACTGAAAATTTAGAATCACGCATCCGGCAGTCTAAGCTAGTCATGCTCTCTCAGTGTTATATGCATAGACATAGACAGAGCTGCTTTTACACCATAATCTTCTGGCTAGAGAGTCAAAGTGCTGACACCAGAGCCCTCTGGTGGATGTATGGTTGGGCACTTCTTGCAAAACGCGTTCATTCGCCTCAGAAATGCAGATACGATTTCTGGGTAAGTCACAGTACGCATACAAACTGTTGTTGACGTTTCGGTGTTTCTTGCTTTCTCCACCGTTAGGCCGAAGTGAACAAACAACGGCCCTTGTTAGTTAATCCTGTAAGTATAGGGAGGCTGGGGTTAGTTCCTACATGGGGAAAGTTGTTAAATTCAGATTGTAAAATAACATCCAGTCACAGGGCTTCCATCAGCTAAGAGATGGAAGACGTAGGCCTGCTGGACATCCTCTGCTTAACGTCGATGATCTCTCGACAGTTGGTTGTTCCGTATGTTTAAAATACAAAATGGTTTCTTCGTGTCCGATCAATTTCCTTCGCTGTGGGATTTTTATGATCTTATGCCTTGAGTTTTGCACACGGATTTTCTGGCATCTGAGAAAATAAAATACATTTTTTTGAACTTCGTACAGTAAACCTTTGTTCCACTATTTTACTGAGAAGCAAAGTAGCGCAGGAATGAGTCAGTTGTTACCACTAGAGAGGCTTAGCTGTTACACCGCAACATCTCACGCCGCTGGTACAACTACGTACAATTTTATATACCCAGCAACTATCAGAACGTATACTGGAAAACAGACGCACAACGTCCGTAGGAACATATGCGCTGACAGCATCAGAAGTCTTGTCTAAGACTAGCAGTACGTGAAAAGTTACCACCAACTGTCAAATTGAAGTTGCAACAAGAGAGACATTTCGTAACATCATGAAGAACGAAGAACAGGCAAGTTATGCGTTTATACAATTTAATGAAATCGTTTTAAAAGTAACAATTAACAGAATATATCGCATAATGATTCTTTCCGCTACTATTAATTAATTTTATATTACATATTTAAGACATTATTTAATATATCCAGTTATACGACAGCCTCTTTTCGGAGTGTTAGTATCAATACCTACATTTAAGAAGCACAGCACTAATTATTCCAAACAGTACAAAAGACCACGTCAGCTGTTCTCCGATACAAGAGTAAAAGTTACAATACGTATTGTACACTGACCTCATCAGACTAGAAAAACCCCGTGTTTTTGTATTCGTACTCAACAAGTTAACGAGTCTGTGTAGAGTCACAAGTTTCAGCTACCACAATTTTGAAATGTTCTTTGTTAATGTAGAAAAAGTTTGTGATACGCCATTTTCCCATTGCTAAATATTTAAAATGTGGTTCCAGTAACAACCGTATAAAACCAACTGGAAATGCAGCAAAGACAATTGTGCAGCAGGTCGGAACGGGGGCTTTGCCGACAGAAGTTTTCTTGTCACCATAGATGTGGATGGATGTGCGAGTGGTCAGAGGCGTAGCTGGGGAGATGGGGCGAGTGGTGTGGCAACAAAGTTGAAGTGGCGGGAATGTGGACATCAAAATGAAAATTTCAAACAAAAATACTTATATTCAGTACTATATAAATTTTAAATTACTGAACCCAATACAAGGAAATCCAATAAATAATTGTGATTTTTTAAAATTTCATGTGTTTTAGGGAATGCCATTGTAATTACTGGGCTGAGCCACAAGTTCTAGCTGCGTCACTGCCAGGGGATATTTATCCCACAATTCTTCGCATTCTCAGTAAAGGCCTGTAACGATTACGCCATTACAATTAGACCAGATGACGGTGCTGTATGTGCCCATAAGGCAGGGCGCTAACAGGGGATAACTTTCAATTGTTCACAGAATATGACACAAAATACATCAGGATTACGAAAGACAGAACTGTGTTGTGTTTACTAGAAGGTCTTCCTGCACAGTCTGGCATGGAACTTCTACATTTTGCCAAGGAAAATGCAGTGAAGTTATTGGCTTTTCCATCACATAACTCTCACAAACTGCAGCCCTTTGTAAGCTCAGTTCCAGGACCATTTGATAAGTTTGTGAAAATCGACTGTAAAATATAAACCAGAAATAATCCTGTTAATGCTAGGACAATCTACGACACACCATTCACAGAGGGATATTTTAAATAACATCCTAGTAAATAGTGCATTGGAAGCAGAATTAGAGGCACACGCTAAGCTTGTTCAGTGTAACAGGCCATTCAGTGGCAGACGTTAAGCAATTGCAAAGGGATTTTCGAAGAGGTGAGTCATGTGAAGTGGAAGATGACAATGGATGGCTCTTTACCAAACACGTGGAGTTTTACTCATTGTCAGGATAATTTACAAAGTGTTTTCTGCACACTCATTACCATACATGTGTACATGACCACCCATCTATATTCAGCGATTTCTGTGTTTGTAGTAAATGCTATACTGATGCTGATATCGGAGATCTTGCACACGCATACGTATAAGACGCTTGTAACTGTATTCACTTTGGACACGTGTGTAACTTTAATAAGTACCCAAGTAGGAAAAACTGTGCATTCTAAATCCAAAATATTCGTATTCCAATAGCTCTGACAACAATTCAGATACGGCAACTGAAATTATACTATTTACGTTAATAATAATCACATTAATATAAAAAATTAAGAGTGAATTTTTATTGGTGCTGCAAAGTAATGTAACAATTAACTGCACGTAGTTTAGCAACGTATCCCATACCGGGGTAAATTGCTACTGTGTGCAAACTCATAAACAACTTTAAATAATTTTTAAATTTAATTACAAAGAAAAGATAAAAAATATAACTTTAAAGTATAGTGAAGTTAATGCAGTTATGCGTTAACTTTTATTTTAATAAGTACAAAAATAGGAAAGAAAGGGAATCGGGAAGAAAAGTGTAACGAGCAATCCCACTCTCCCTACGTCTAAACGATGCACCATCAATGAACTTTACAAGGGAGGAGACATACAGACAAGAAAGCTTAGCGCAAACAATAAACACGCAAATTTTAAAGAAGTGCGAAAAAAAGGCACGCTAATTTCAATCTCTCCGACACAAAACATCGAAGTATTACTTTGTTATATATATATATATATATATATATATGCGTAGGAAACGGAGATCAGTGTTTTGTTTCTAAGGATAAAATCACCATTTTCATTACAAATTACACAATACGAAAGAGTAAGGTCTTACTGCTTCCAACTAATCGGAAAGTAATACTATTCATAAATTTCCTTGAATGCTTCTTCGTTAGAAAACGTGATAGCGTTTTATAAATCCCCATCTGGAAGTCAGACTGCAATGAATTCGGTCAATTGCACTGAAAAGGCATCAATGATATCTGCAGGGACAAGTTGCCTGTTAACGAAGTTCAGTTGGGCGTATCGACACTGACCAAGAGGTCTCCCCTCTATAAACACACAGAAGGTTAAACCTCTTACTTCCGGCTGGTCACTTCGTGGTCCATTGAGACTTCATGACCCGGAACTTGCTACCAGAGCCCTCTCTCAAGAGACGGCTTTGCTCCTAAGCCTATGAGAATATTGGCCATAATAATGGCAGTAATCGTATATAACACGCAACAAGGCACTTTCCTGTGTTTGACAAGATTACGAACCGTGATAGAGAAGAAGCTTGAGGCCAGCATCGTGTATGCTGCAAATTCTCTCTCACTCGCAAAAGCAAAAGAGCCGAGAACTTATATTGTTTAGGTAAACAGAGGGTTAAAAAAATCTATAGGAACGTACGCAAGTGCCTGAAGATTTAATTATAGTTACACGGAAATTTGATTTTATCCAACGACACGAATAATTGGTTCGTATTCTGAAGACTGCATTTTCGAATTTCACAGAACGACTGTGTCAAGCCTTCAAGAAGTTTTTTTTTATTCCTTCTAAAAAATATTCGGGGGCAGCACCTTTAAACGTTACGATCAATGCCAAGTAAGATATAAATTATCATTCTTAATCATCTTATCTTTGGTCGATGTATAATTTACGCCACTGAAGGGAACAGCTAAATAACACAAAAACATCATAACACTATTATTGTTATAAATTTAACTACTTGTTTGTTCGATACAGATAACATGAACACAAAAGAAGACAAGCAACTTGCGTATAGTGTAATATTGAGGCGTGTTCTTGCAACCATTGTTGTAGTGGAAAGGCAGTAAGTATTACACAATGTACGCGCGCGTGTGCGTGGTGTTTTAGTTATCCAGCATGTAATGCGCGTGCTCCACGTTGTCATCTGTGACCTGTCCTGCTCTACATTGTTTTTCCACATTATATCATAAACGGCACGATTTTCGAAAAAAAATTATTGAACGTAGAACGTTTGTTTTGATTTCCTCTAAAATGTGTGTCTGAAACATTTCCCATTCTCAGAAGAACTGAGCGAGATACGATCAAAAATTTATCATCGTCTTCACGTAAAGTCCGATTTTAATGAAACTTGAATTTTCTTGGCAGGTTTTTGACAAGTCCTCAAATGTCAAAATTCATGAAAATCGGTCCAGCTGGAGCTGAGGTTTTTCACGCGGACAGACTGACGGACGGACAGATATGACGTAGCTAATAGTCGCTTTTCGGAACTTTGCAAACGTGCCTAAAAGTGCACAAAACATATTTGACTCTACTACAGCAGAAGACAGTAAAGAAGACAAGTTATAAAGAATTTAAAATATCAGTTTTCTGACGAAACATGGATTCAAAACTCGATGCGGATGCCTACAAAGTCGAAAACTTGTTGTCGCTGTCGTTTTGATGCAGTTACTAAATATTTGTGTTACCGCAACGTGATTGCGAAGGAGTGAAATTTCAATAATACTGAATTATAATTGGAAGAACATTTCAAAACGACGTGCCCCCACCCCCACCCTAGAAACGTAAAGATAATTTTGCAGTGTAAAAGAAAAATTCAGAGCAGTCCTCGAAGCTTGTTCACATTTTGTATAGGTCTCATTGTTCCACATACACTTATACTTGTATCGGTAAATATTAGTGTTCATTTCATTTGTATAAAAATTTGTTATTTGATTATAATATATGGTGAGGATAATTCCGTCAAAAGACACAACTATAAATTCACACAGTGCAAAATCAAGAAGACAGTGCACCGAATACAACACATAATCTAGTGAATAATCCACAAGAAATACAGTGAACCCAGGCACAAGGACACCAATTCGAGTGCATAACACATCATAGAGAAGGCTAGACGCACACACACCAGGAAAAGTACCCTAGTAACCCAAGGAACAGAAGAAGGACTCTAGGTAACCACTTCCATAAAACAAACGCGCCATGCCTACGCACACGCACACACAGCAAAACCCTGGAGGCAGACCAAACCACCCCCCCCCCGAGAACAATAGTTCCGAAGAATAAAGGAGAACAAGGAGAAGGATAAGAAGAAGATGTCAAACTAAGCAACCCAGCATAAAATACTGCCCCCAACACAGGAACATATAAGATACCACACCTGCAGCCATAGGTTCCTCCTAACCCCACACCTACCCAACCAAAAGATCCACATCCACATCCACACCGAACTATCTACAAATCCATTGACATATCACCAATTTAGCTTAACAATAGCAAGCATAATGATGATGAGATCTCAACATCACCACGCGGTTTAAGCATATTATATAAACTCTTTTAGCAGAAAATTGTCAGAACCTGAGGATGCCGCTATAGGTCGAAACATGTAGTTCTTCCTTGCTAAAAATCACCATCATTTAGCCATAATTTATAATTGTGTTTTTTGACGGAATTATCCTCACCATATAGTTTAAACGCACAACGGGGATGACACACCTCAGAAGTTGATTATAATCTCTATAAACTTTTAATTTTTACAACAGAACATTAAATATTCGCATTTTCGCCGTAGTTTAATTGCTGTCTATGATAAAATAGTCATACCGAATAAAATAGGTACGTATATGATTTCCCATGTGTCTGCTGCAGTGTGTCCAACTAAACACAATCTACAGAAAATATTGATACGGTTTTCATTTAGTTAAATTCTAAAATTTACCTTAAAAATTCTTGTGTTCTTCTGCCGTCTATTAACACACTACACCTCAGAACCCAACAGCAAGTGGCGCTAACAGGATTTGTGGATTCTCACTTATTAGTTCTTACAACGGGCATCTTATTGTTCCTGGATAACAAATACAAAATTAGGAGTTTTATATTAAATTCAACAGCATAATGTTCATAGAAAATTTCCTGAAAATTGGTCAAATGTTTCAAGAACTGAAATGACAGAACATCCCACGCAAGAAAACCATCTCCCCACTCCGTAACGGATATGCGCCTCAGTGTGCAAACAGGAGTCTACTTAGAATTTATTGTGTTTTTTCTGTGCAGTGTTGTAAACCTAACTGTATTTCAGGTGTCCGAGAAGCAGGTGATGAAATGGATAACTGGACCACAACAGGACAGCAAGTTGCATGCACAGCGAGAAGATTAATAGCAATGTGTAATTGACTCTAAAGAGTGAGATGATAAAATTGGGGACGATAAGACGTCCGAAGAATGTAGCATACACGAGAAGATGAATAAATAAACACTGACCTGTTATCCTAGAGGAAAAGCGACAATCTGAAACACATATCTATACATGGTAAGGGGATATAAAGGAGGATATTAGAGAACTCATGTTCGTGTATGTTGACGGGATTTGTCTGGCTTATGATTGAAATCAATGGTGGAACCTTGTAAATATAAACGTGAAAATTTGGATTCCTAAATTAAGAGAAAATTCTCATATTGATCAAGAAAAGTTAGCTTTCAAGAAAAGACTTTCACTCATTGTTTTGATGAGGTCCGAGCATAACTTCATTTTACCTTTGTTATTTTTGTACACGTCTTCTGCAATTTGTATCATCTAAGTCGACAGCCGCCAAGTGATTCGATGGCACTTTACGTGGCATTTCGTTATAACAGATTCGTCTTGAATTTAGTAACATTAAAATCACATGCCTTAAACCTTAACTACTGTTATAAATTTTTGTATCTGTAACACTGAGGTAAGGGTCCAAATGACCCGACCTCATCGAACGCAACGTTTATTTACTCATTATTAATTTTTCTAAGTTCCCTTCCTCATATGGTCTGACAATGTTTAATACCACGTATTTTCAACACAAGGAATCATAAAAAGAACTAAATAACGCAGACAAATAATTTTTCTACCAGTTCATGGAAACAACTGTCATAAAATTTACTAATTCTCATCTTCGCCTCATTTACAAACTCGCACCGTACGGTCATTTCATCCTGGTTTATGACACTTGTAGCACACATTGGATATTTTTATCCCTTGCAGAAGGGCAAATGTTGAAGCTTTCAGTTTTTACAGGTAGGATTATTTCAGGCTCTCCCCTTTCCGGTACTGGTTTCTGTAGAATGGAGCCAATCAAAATTCGCAGTTCACTGATAATTTTCCCTCACGCGAAACAACGATTTATTTCGTCTATTACAAGGTCAAAACCAAGATCCAATAGAAATGAAAAGCGTTCCATGTTTTTATCGTGTTTCTGAGAATTTTAGATAATATTTGCGTTCACTTGGGCGATATAAAAATAACACAAAAGACAGCCATGGGCCAGCGACGTCCTCGGCGACTTGCCGAATAATTGGCACATTTATGATATGAAATATTGGCAACATACTTAGTGGCAAAGTACTTGGCAATAATTTCTAGTTTGCCACTTTCATTGAAGATATGTGTTGTACACCTCTGTTTTTTCAGGGACATATGAGAGCAGTGCTTTGTCCTTCATAAAAACGTCAATGGAAATGTCAGGTTCTTTATTTCTGTGTTGAAGAAGTTCGGCTGGAACTTCCCTTTTCTTTTTTTAATGTCCCTACAAAAATGAGCCCCTTTTCTGTGAGTTTGTCAAACACTTCCAGAGAGTAAAACAAAATATCGACCTTTACATTCATTTCAGTTTTAGAAATTTGGCCCACAAGTCTCAAAACAGCCTTTGTTGGTTTCTCCAAATTTTGTTTCGTTGATGTTCAGTCCATACCAACCGAATCGTTCCACTCTATACGTGTATGCATGCATTTTATAGGTAACTGTTGCTGGCATCTGCAAGAACAAGAAATTTTTATAATATGTCGACGATTTATTCGGCATGTACATTTTGAAGGAGCTCCTGACGTGAAATGAAATTAAAATGTTTTCTATAGAGCCCTAACAGCCAGTGTAGGATTTCTGACAGTTTTGTACTAATTGGTTGGACAGGCCAGAGATAGCAAGAGTTTTGTTTGTCTCTTTTCTTACGTTTCTGTCACTGGTTCACTCCAATAGTAGGCATGAAACTGGGAAAAGAAATCTATTCATTGAAATCTTCGCCCTAAAGGCACTACGGGCGCCCTTAGGTGGAAACAGGGTTCTTACACCTTCGTGACCTGCCTTGAACTCACCGCTGTGTTACAGAAGTCCTTTCAGTGCTTTTAGTCCTATTACATATGTTTCTTTCACCGTATATGGCTTATTTTCGCCATATTTCTTCCGGACTGACGCAATTTTTTCGTTCGTTCTCAGAATTACTTCGTGTATCATGGCTTCGGAAAATAACATGTCCAAGCCTTTGTGAACAATCTTCTTTTCCCAGTTTTTCCTTTGTAGTTGGTCCGCGAAGACGTGAAACAATATTGTGAATTAGAGTGCGGAAATTTTGCGAAGGGCCCTTCTTCAACCACACGAAATTTTTGACACTAAAGTAGTCGTCCTCACCATTTTTGTCACTGCTATTATTATAGTCACTGCGTTTTTCATCAGATGCTTCTTCCTTGCTCCCTGTGCCGTGAAAGGTTTCCTGAAAATTGTCTTCAGTTCTTTCGTTCTTGCTCGTTTCTTCTAAAATATTTAAGACGAAATCCACGAAATCAGGATCGAAACAACACAAAGTGGACTTTCTGCCATTGCCAAGCAAGCAAAAGCACAGGAATGGAGGCATAAACAGAGTCGACTGTGCAATCGTAAGTAATCCCTCATGTCGTTGCAGGAACACTAGCACTGTGGTACAGGTCTAAATGATCCGAGGTGTTAGTTCAGTACCTTATATCGTAATGAGGTAGTTCACGATTTGTTGTTTCCTACATCTCTCGAGTGGAGGTACATGGGAGGGAAGCCAATGAGGTTGAAATTTGGATGTGGTAGAATAGTTTGAAATTCTGGCAGGTTATTTTGACCGTACCACAGTAGTTAAGGTACAAGGCACTTCTAAGAAAAGAAAAATATAATCACGAGTTATTTTGGGTCTATGGACAGAGGAGCGAATGTCGCGCCACATCCAGGCCTATGCAGATATGTGCAGACCTTCATCTCTCTACCAAGCCTTCTAAAACCACTCACGAATTTCATACACAGAAATAGTACATGAGTAACACCTAAGAATATCCTAAGATCTTAAAAGGTTATATTATCGAATTTCGTTGCTATTTTCGCCTTCAGAGCTGGATTACACAAAAAAATGAGTGAAGAGTCACATTTGCAATATTAGTTACATTTTTTAAACTTTGGACATGATTTTGCTTTATAAACATCAAGTCGTTCAGAAAAATGAAGGCAAATATTTTCATTATATTTTTATCGACCTGATCTGTGAGCAAATAACGGAAATGTTTAACGTTCAACATGTCAGAGCATATTAATGACATATCTCCATAAAATATTCAAAAAAATTTCAAAGATTTCTCTTTACAATCATCAAACTGAAAAGTAAAAATATATCATTCTCATGGCCTCCATTTCGTATTTTACATTCTACGTAAGATTAACTTGAAAAAATTTATAAATTTTCAGATATATTACACAAAATTTGTGGTACTGATGGTAATTTTATTTCATTTTATCTGTGTACACAGCCACCATGGCATGTTAAAGACGAAAGGAAATAGTGGCTATAATAGAATGCTCTCTAGTGGCAGGTATATAAACCATGTTTTGTGAAAACTCATCGTTTGGTTTATACTCAGCGAAAAGTGTAAGACATACATGAGCATAATGATGAGAAAAACATACTTTTCCTTGTCTATTCGACGAGATTAGTTAAAACCGGAAATGTTAAACAGTAACTGTAGAAACAAGAATACCAAACACAACAGTAGTAGCGAACCAAACTGTCGGCTACATCCGTGCCCGGAAACCTTCCTCCACTCGTTACAGACATATTAAAATCTAACCAGAACAATTAAAGTTTGCTACCAGCTGGGGTGTAACGCCCTGTAATATGGTACAGGTGCACAGGCCTTTACTGCATCCTACCCGCTTCATCACCAGAGTACATAAATTTCCACAACAGTTTTCACAGTCTTCGCAGTGGGAACAACAGATCTCACAAGATAATGAAATATTAGAAAGTGTAAACGAAACACGATATTGTGAAATGTTGTATCTAAAACTAAATCAGAATAACCCACGCTTTTCAGTACGACAATGTTATGTTGTATCCGGTACGAAAGGAAAACAAAGCGAATGCTAGTTATTTATGGAATACGATAGTAACTTGTTACACAAAGTAGCCTCCAGGTATTACAAACTGTATGTTATTTCAAATACAATGGATCATTTTATGTTTTTTTACGACCGTCACGAGAAATTTAAAACTGTTGCTCTTACACTCAAATGAAACAAATGCAAAACAAACATGTCTGCACATTTACTGCGCATATTAGGCACCTGCACATCATTGTTATACAGCTTTACAATAAAGATCCAGAGGATATCATGCATTATATACAAATAACTGTAAAAGTGATTTGAAATTTTTTATTTTAAGTTAATTCTGCCTTTCTCCACAGTGTATTTTATTTGGTGAAGCTGTTATGAAATTCACCAACTAACTCACCAAAGCAGAGTTCGTCTTGAATACCTTACAGTTCCTCAGCCAGCCAAGAAATTCCCCACATTCTACGGAAGGTGAGGGTTCATTACCAAGTTCACAATAGCCCGCCACTTTTACTTAACCCGAACCATGTTAGTCTAGACCAGTGTTTCTCAACCTTTCTGAGATCGCGGCCCAAAATTTTTTTTTTATAAGATGAGGATCCGATCCCAACAGATTTACTCGTCAGTACCTTTCCAATTATTTTAAGTTCATACAACAAATTAACATAAGTATTAATAGTTAATTACGGCATAATCATAAAGAGTATTAGTACAATTAGGTGTACGGTGCGGCATATTGACAAATATTAAATTAGTGCTGTAACCTTCCACACGGGTACCGCCCCAACCAGCCACACCGAAACTCCAACTCACAAAGAACACGCAACCAATGTGGTGATACAACAGAACAGTCGCAGGCTCCTGGCGATGGTTGTATTAATGTCCGAAACATGTTAAGCATAGAAGAAAGAAAATAAAACTTAATAAAGTGTGACATCAAGTTGGTCTCTTATTCTTCAATTATCACAATGATGCACAGTCCAATACACATAAGACTTACATTTAAATTAGTTATCAATTCCAGGAGAATCTCTCGCGGCCTGGTATAATTGATACTAGGGCCCGCTACCGGGTCGCGGCCCGGCGGTTAAGAAACACTGGTCTAGACCATGCCTTATTATCATGTTCCTTTAAGATCCATTTTACTATTATTCTGCCATTTTGGCCTAGGTCTTCCAAGCAGCTCCTCAACTTCAGATTTCCCCACACAGACCTCTTTTGCATTCCTCTTCTCCCCCATATGCTCCATATGCCATGCCCATCTTACCCTCAATCACTGCATGTGGAAAACGGACGGCAGTGGAAGTTAAATATTTGGTATTCTTCGACGTAATCCTATATACGACCGCCCCAGTCCCAAGTTTGGTGCATCCCTTACGTTGACAACTTTATGTTAGTGCTGGCAAACAAGAGGATCTGTGTTCTGAGAAGTGCAGCATGCTCTCAAGGGACCACCCTTCTTGCCGACATACACACCAGAGGTTGTTTTAAAGCTAATAAACTAACAACTGGAACTCTGACTCAGTAGTTTGAAAGAACGGTAGTTATTCTTTTGCTCTGTACCAGAGACAGCTCACAGATTACCTCGCGTTTCGTTTCCTGGTATTGTTATTCATCTGTCTTCAGACGACGGAAAAATGTTAACTGTCACCCAAGGCAATCGGAAACTGCTCACCCAGGTGTCATGTCATCCATCACCTGCCAGGTCTACGTCTAATCCGCATCTTAGTGTAAGTTATTGAGCTCACACATTTACTGTGCTGCTTGCAGAGTGGTGAAGAATTTTGATGTCTTCACTCTCCTTCGCGACCTCACAAACAATCTTAAGGCGATTCTTCCCGTTGTCCTTTATTTAAACGCCATTCTACAACACAGAATTACACAACACCTATACATGTTTCCCATGATCCTAGCCTCGTCTTTGTTAACAGTTCATCATCAGACATTTTTATTTATCAAGAGCTGTCCAGTGAAAAAGTATCCTAGCATGGGACTGAGATCTTATTTCGTTACAATATGCGCCATAAAATTTAATTAAATGAATGTATAAAATTCAATTAAATAAATGCATAAAACATGGGTAAAATTATGGCGTATAGAAAGGTTTAAGATTATACTTTTAAATACAAACGAGAATAAAATATGAATAAAAATGGTAAGCACGTCAAATGAGTTGCTGTACACGTGTGCTTCAACAAATCACAATTTCCCCATTTACAAGAACTGAAAAATTGTTCAGTTTTTAATCACCAATTTTACATATACTCTTATTACTATACGTAGCATAAGGATTTTATTTTAATATGATGCAGGTGTCTAACCTCTGAGAAATCACGGTGTTAATAATGAGATCCATAAAATCTCACATATCATCAGCATGTGGTATTTATTAACTTATATAATGGACTGGTAGATACATATGAAAAGATAAATTTACTAGCTTTTAAGTATTTACGCCAGGCAAATTACAAACATGACTATTAACTTCGCAATTCCTCACCGTTCGTCCTTCCATTTCTCTATTAGCATGAAACAACTCAACTCCCACCAGGCGGATTTGAGGCAAATTTCGTACTGGACATCTGAACTAAAATGAGTCAATAATTTCCGATTTTGATAGAAGTAGGACAAAAGTAACAAACAGTTTACATGAAAACCTGCATACACTTATGGTATCATCAGTTATTAGCGTTAAAATGGTTACTTTGGTTACCATAATACTTGTGTATATGTGGATATGACAGTTCGTTTGGATAACCTGATTAACTATATTATTAATAAATAAGTTTATCATCAAAAAATGTCAGTTTTAAATGATACATACACTATGCAGTGCACTGTTTATTTACAGCTGACAAAACTACAGGCTGATGCTGTGTATTATCTCTTACTACATAACGAAGCTCCAAGAAGATGGCTATAAATAATAGCCGAAACAGTAAAAGTGTCTATAGACAAGTTCAATTCGTTTGTAATAAATTATACATAAATATATATACATTTCACGGAAGATTTACAATATTAAAAATTGTATCAATACTCCAATATTTACTGGGATTTACTCTTGGTACTAAGATAACTAAGGTTTCTAGGTTTCTATTGATTCACGAAGGCGCCAATACCGTTTTCTTCTGCTGACATTTAGCATCTTGTTTTAAATTGTGACGCTCCATAGAAAAGATGTGTGGCCAATATCGTAAGTCCCAATATCTAAGGAAAAAATATAGAAGATAAATTTAAAAAATAAAACGGGCCAAAATTATTACAAATACCGTAGCCTTGACACCCATGAGTATTTCTGAAATTTCTGTGAAATGTTTCACATTTAACCTGATCTGTTTGAAGTCATATCCTGCGTATACAGAAAACTTGTCTAACTGTATTCATGTCACGTAACAAAACACTGATATTGTAGCTACACCTGCTACTACGACATCAAAAGAAAGCACGGAATGCTACTAAAAGCAACCATGACTACCACGACTGGCCGCTATGAAATTACCGTGAAATACTACTCTATTCTGCCGACAACACAAAGCGTGTAAACTGCGTGGGAGGCTGGAAAATTTTATACGAAACTGAAAATAATTCTTTTATGAAATTTTCTCCGTGTTTTATCTTACGATGCTGCCGGTGTGTCAATTTACATAGCGTCAGTGGTAAGATGGCTCAGGGATGTTTGATTGGAGAGGAAGATGAAGGAATCGGTCGTGGGCCCAGTCGAGGTAATATATCGACACCTATGTGAGATAGGCGAGAAACTACTCCTAACCGCAGCGAGTATACACGGTGGCTTAGTTGATGTTTGAACTGGGCACCTCTTGAAAACACCACCGTTCTAATCACCAATTTCAGTTTCAAGTCTAACTCACAAGCAGAAATTGTCCTGAAAAAGCCTATATTTTGAACTGTAAAAGAGAATATCCTCAGAAGATATTACGTGACAGCTCAGCACGTGGTGTCACTCCCCAGCTGTTCAGCGGCTGCGAAGCAGATGGCGACTCTCAGAGTAACAAAACCAGTTAAGTGCCACTTCTAGACTGAGTACAAATTGTAGGAGTCAGTTCGTTTACATACGCCGGAGCACAATAAGAATCTTGCCTATGTCATTTGTTGTAATATGAAATTTAGCAAGCTCATACAAGAGGTAAAGCTACAGACTTCTAATATGCAAGTGCCTTGTTCGAATCTCTGCTGGAGAATGCAACTGAGCTATTTTTATGCACATTCGCAAAACAGCGAAAAAGGACTATTAGATTCAACGTGTCTCTCCGTCTGTCCGCCTATCCATCCGTCCGCACTAAACAATTCGGATCCCACTCGATTGATTTTAATGAAATCTATTATTTGGGTATTTTTCGAAAATCTTTAGTGAACACTTCAAGTTTTGTAAAAACTTGGTAAGAATAAGGAGTACCTTACATGATGACCAATATAACTTTTTGGGTTATATCTCGCTCATTTTTTGCTATGAGGTGAAATATTTCAGACAAAAGATAGAGATAAAATCAGAAAACAATTTTCACACTCAATATATTTTCTCCGAAAATCGTGCCGTTTATTAAATAATGTTGAAAAATACGTGTATTGTACAGTCAGACAGGCTGCAGATGACAATATGGCGCATGCGCGTTGCATGCTGGATGCCTCAGGCCACACACACACACACACTCAAAATATGTAATACTCATTGCTTTTCCACTGTAACAACAGTTGCACGAATGTGCCTAATAGATAGATTACACGTCCACAGCCTGCCCAAGATCTACAATCACCCCCTACACGACTTTTCTTCTTCCGTCCTGTCATTCGAGGTTATGTAACATCAGCTAATGTGAATGCCATTAAATATGCCACACAAATACATATAAAATTTTCCCTGTGCACACCATAACAGCATATGCGGGAATGGTAGTGCAGCTCCACTCATTCGGCGCTACATAGACGTGAGTAGACAGCTTCATGCTCAAGCTGCTTCATCTCGGTGAAGGAGCCCAGGACGCGTTGAACAGTAGCCTGAATGTGCATGAAAGCCAGTGCGGATGCTTCGAAGAAAACATCGTGTTCTTGCGGGCAATGAAGCCACGATTCCTCGAAACTACTTCCCGCAGGTTAGTTCACCAAACAGACTCAGCTATACCAGTCCTTAAATATAGCACATATAAGTAAATTAAATAACGCTGCGTGTCGGAGCAAGAATACGGACAACTCTAAACTGTAAAATGCGCTAGTAGAACTGACATAGCTATACGGATCAGAGTTCTGGAAATAAAGAAATAATAGACGGATCAATTGAGACAGCTAACACTAGAATCTTAAGGGCAGTTGCACGTAACATGAAATCACAAGTGTCAGGAACCTAGCAGTCGGACAACAAATACACAGGCGCTGTATTAGACATCTTAGACAACATAAACGGATAACACAAAACTGTCTGCACCACCTACACAGAAACGATGACAGAAAATTAAAAAAAAAAAGAAGTAACCTGTGTAAAGTGAGAAATTGTGTAAGAAGCAGATCGTGCAATTGTAGAAGGAACAATATCTACTTGAGCGGTGGAGTCGAGAGACTGCCGTGGGTCTAATAACAGCGCACAGTTCTATAGACTCTACTTCATCCTGTCCTTCTGGCAGATAACAGCCCCACACAAAACAAGATAGTAAATATCTACGGGACATAACATTCTTGTTGCTTTCGAAATCACGTCTGTACATTGTTTTTTACGTGGGACGGTGTGTTAGGTTTAGATTCTCAACTCTTTCTTCAGCATCTCTAATTCTACTTTATTCTATCTTATCTCCTACACAGTGAGATACCTTGACTCGTAAGGAAGGCAATATAATATGTTTTCATTTGTCTCGTATATCGCAAAACGTTCAGCTCTATAATTGTTTTTAGGCCTCGTTCGTACCCCACACAGAACACCGTCAGCCTGCAGTATGACGACCGATCGCATGAAGGCACGTAGGTCCCTATGCAGTGTGCTGTTTTCCATGTCCGAGTTTAACCACAGTATTACCGTTACACACACAACTCTTCTATGTGTGTTGGATGTCCTGTTGTTTACAGTGTTACATAGACCAAAAGGGGAAACGAATACCAATGTCCCCACCGAGCCGTTTATGGACACAGCCTTAAATAAAGGAGCAGCGGCCGGAAAGCAACATTTAGAAGGCGGTGGTACGCGTGACCGTAGCATATTAGCGTGGTAATGTTACAATCGCAACAGGAAACATGAAGAATGTGCAACAAAACGAATGAAGGTTCCTTGTAGCTAATATGTTCATGTAAATATACAGCCGAACTTTGTTATAACGTCATGAATGGGACTGAATATTTTGTGTCGTTATAAACGGGTGTTTATTAACCGAGAATTATAACGTTATAGTTAAGAGTGAGGAACTATACATTTTCCATTCCGTGCATTATGATTCAATTACCGCAGTATTAACTAACGAATGCCCACGATTCGTCGGAATCACAATAATGTTGTCATAGGTCAACTCCTATATGTTCCGCAACTCACTGGTCCATCATCACCAGTGAGTATACAGTTGCAAAAAACAATCATTTAACCTTTTTATTATTTCCAGTATGTAGTATAACCGTCGTAAATTCGTAAATGGGTGATTTATAGTAGACGGACTTTTGCACTGGAAATTATAAATTTTTTTTGTTATAAGATGTTTTAAAGTTACAAATTCTCGTTCCGTATCTTACAATGATTTATATTTATATTTTGTGACATCTGTATTTCACTTATCTTATTTTAACACGGTTTATAACTACTTTTACGCTTGTAATAATTGTAACTAACAAATATTTTATAATTTTAAAATATTTTCATAAATTAAAAATTTTATAATTTTCGGTGCAAAAATCTATCAGCCATAAGTCACACATTTATGAATGTTCGACAGGTCTATTACATTTTAAGATCATAAAAAGGTTAAGCCGTTTTTTCACTCCCTGATAATGGGCCAGTTAGGTCCGAAACACGTCGGATGTGACTTATACAGCATTATTGTGATTTTGACAAATTGTGCGCATTTATTGATATACATTGTGACAAGTGACAAATGAATATGTACCACAGATTATCTTACTGTATAGGCGGGATGTCTTTTAAAGCGATGTCGTTATAACCGGGTTCGACTGTATTTTTAAAAAGGTCATAACTTTTTCGGGTTGCTAGTAATCGATACTGTATTTCTGCTCTTGGAATTTGTCTCCCGTTTCTTTAACGTCTAATACATTTTAGTACACAATACACAAAGTTGCATTGTAGCAATTCGGTGGCGGGTCATATCCGCCGGAAATGACGCCATTTTAACTTGCTACTGAAACGCGATGAGAGAAGTCAAAATGATAAAAGAAAGCTGTGGTACATAAAATGGTCTGAGGCATGAGTTGAACGAGAGAGACCACACGTAGGAGTCAATAGGAACGATAATTCACGGCTCCATAAGAATGGCGCCACAACCCGCGGGACAATCGCACAACTCAGCACATATTGAGTGATTCTGTACAGTCAGTTACACGAAAAGCGTTGCCCACAAACCCCTGACTTCTTTATTCTGCAGCGTGTTTGGCGACTGTGTACCAGTTTTCTTTCACACGATTACGTAACCGCCGTGCAGCAATGTGTAAGGTTCTTTCTATAATCACCAGTTAGGCTGACCACGCCTAAATATTTTTGCGACATTTTCTTCCCTACTTCGTCGCGAATTTCAAAACAGTGCCTTCAAAGAGGCCACAACTTCTTCATTCCAAGTCCTTATATAGTCAGTCTTAGCAAGAAATGTGACAATGCAACGGCCTAAGCTCTGTGGTTGCAAGTAGGGGCTTAAACAATATAGCAATCAATGTATCAACCTCCGAGAGTAAGTAAAATTCTTATAAACATAAATAAAAAAAATGTAGCCCCTTCTTGGAAGTGAATTCACCTGACAGCAAGAAAGAGGTCCTCAAATATTTCATAAAATTGTACAGCCAGTAAAAAAAAGCAATTCCATGACAGGCTTGGACAGGCCCTGAGGGTTCCAGGAGTTTAAGGCTCCCAGATTTCAAGACAATCGGCACATGAAGGTGGTAAGGTTGTCAGCCCTACGCACCGGCCGCCTTTACCCCCTAGGAAATATTCCTGGTACTCATGTTTTTTAGAGGCTGAGTCAACCCCACGGCCATAGTGCGGCCGGAAGGATTATGTCAACGAAAAATTCCAATGACACCATCGGGAATCGAACCCATAACCTTCTGTATTGAAGCGCAGTGCCTCAACCAACTGTGCCACCGCGTGCCTCGTGTGTAGCCCATATGCAACAGAAAATTCCTAGCGTGAATGATTAGCTTCGTTTTGCATATCGTTCTTCGTTTGCTTCTTCTTCTTCTCCTTCTTTTTCTTCTCCTTCTCCTTCTTCTTCTTTTTATTACTTTCATTCATATTCTTATTCGACCTTCACGGACTAGTTCTTCTGGCTGCGTCCACTTCAGATACAAATCTGACTTCCACACCTATAAAAGTTTTAGATATTCGGTAGATTTTTGACGGGAAGTCGGCCAATCACAATGCCTGTACGTACAGAGGCAAAGAAACACACACACACACACACA
>Ga0131853_10006798_pt1 | contig 20652 bp, 15 predicted proteins | sample TergutLab28metaG_FD_92764 | JGI IMG/M metagenome (GOLD analysis project Ga0131853, IMG submission 92764) | Labiotermes labralis P1 segment gut microbial communities from Petit-Saut dam, French Guiana - Lab288 P1 (version 2) (version 2) | ecosystem: Host-associated > Arthropoda: Insects >...
TCGTCGTCGTCATCATCATCATCATTATGATCATGATCATCATCATTGCCATTGTTAACATCATCATCATCATTATCATTACTACTATTATTATATTTGTTGTCACCTTCATGCAGGGTATTTACAATTATATGCCTGAAACAAACAATGTTTCTAGGGTATATAGTGTTACAGCTGTTCTGTATTTAAAATTGTGCTACATGTAATGTTCATTGCATGAGAAATACGTATTGTACTTTTACATTAGTACTTTCCAAAGTATGTGTGCAGTGTCCAGTATGGCTGCTCTTCATAGTTCCTTGATTTTCTGCTGTCCTGGTATGTTGCTCCAGTATTGTCTAAGTGATTTTGAAATGGTTCCAGTTGCCCCTGTTATTACTGGTATCACTTTTTCTTTCACATTACACATGTGCTAAATTTCTATTATAAGGTCTTTATATTTTAGAATCTTATCGCCTTCTTTCTTAATCACATTTCTGTCTCCTGAAATAATGTATATTTGTCTACAGGGTCCTTTTTCATTATCATGGATTATGATGTCAGGTTTATTGTTAGGAATGGTTCTGTCAGTTTGCACTTGTTGATTCCACAATACCTTAACTGCACAATTTGTTTTGACTGATTTTGGTACATAGTCATACCAGTGTTCATTGTCTAATTTTACCCCTATTTCCTTGAAAATGTTAAAGTGTAGTTGAGCACATACTCTATCATGACTCATTATGTATTCTTCTTTTGCCATTATTGGGTATGCTGATATGATGTGTTATACTTTCTCATCAAATTTTTACAGAGCCTGCATGTGCTATCTGTTTCTGTTTGCAATAATTTTATTGCATGATATTTGTTTTGTAACGCCTGATCTTGTGCTGCTATCTTTTCACTCTCAGTTTCTCTTTGCAGATCTCCCCTCAACAGCCACAGGAATGTGTCTTCTTCACCAATAAGCTGTCTATCCATACTTCTAATACACTCGCCATGCACAACTTTGCTTTCCCATTTTTTTTTCAAAGACTCTTCTAATTTTGCTTTTATGTATCGAATGCCTTCCTGTTTTTTGTGTCACTGTTCTCATTTGATTGGTTAAATTCTTATGCAACATTCACTGCAGTTTTAATTGTTGAATTCATATTTGGTTTATTATTATTATTATTATTATTATTATTACTACTATTATTACATTGTCGTCGTCTCTTGTCACAGGCTGTTTCTTTCTGGTACTACTCTTGAACTAACGGTGATCCCCACCGCTCAGGCATAAAGCTTCAGACTGCAGTACTTTCCGTATTGTGTGTGATGATCCAAGTACAGCTACATTTCGTAGTGAATCTATTAAATGTTTTCCTGGTATGGCTTCCAAATTTTTCCATAAACCTTTTGTTACTATTCTGGTAGCTCAAATTATTACTGGTATATTTTTACATTTCCCATGTAGTGGGTCCCTGTTACCACAGCATGGTGCGTCCTCAGGTTGTGGATAGAGGAACGGCCTCCGATGGAGGGTAGCTACGAGTAAATTGAATAAGCAGTCGCGGACAGCCGACAAGGGGTGGTCCTCCAGCTTGGGGGCTGGGCGAGGGGCTAACAATCCCTCCCTGCAAAACATTAATGTTCAGAAAAACTCACATGCGGGATGATTCCTCTGGAGACAAAACAATCCAGAGGTAAATTACTCCCCCACTCAGATCTCCAGGGGAGGGGGAGTGTTTCTAGGGGAAACATCGCGCACCATACAAAGAGAGATGAAAATAGGTACTTGGAATGTTAGGACTCTTTATAGGGCAGGGTCTCTTAAGGTAGCAGCGAGGGAATTAGTGAGGTATTCATTAGAAGTAGTGGGTGTGCAGGAGGTCAGGTGGGACAAAGGGGGCACAGTAAGAGCAGGGGATTATCATTTTTTCTACGGGAAAGGAAATGAAAATCATCAATTGGAAACGGGTTTTTTTGTACACTGTAGAATAGTATCAGCAGTGAAGAGAGTAGAGTTTGTTAGCAACAGGTTGTTATATATAGTGCTGAGAGGTCGCTGGCATAATATCATTGTTGTAAATGTGCATGCACCAAGTGAGGAAAAAAGTGATGAGTCAAAGGATAGTTTTTACAGCAGGTGTTCGATCACTTCCCGAAATATCATATGAAAATGTTACTAGGAGACTTTAATGAAAAAGTGGGGAGAGAGAATATTTTCAAGCCAACAATTGGACAGGAGAGTCCCCATCAGGATAGTAATGATAATGGGGTTAGAATAGTTAACTTCACCACATCCAAAAATTTGGTTGTTAAGAGCACGATGTTCCCTCACTGGAACATTCATAAATACACCTGGACCTCCCCTGATGGTTAGACTCCCAACCAGATTGGCCATGTATTGATAGACAGGAGATGGCATTTGAGTGTACTGGATGTGCAAAGTTTTAGGGGAGCTGATTGTGATACAGATCACTATCTGGAGATTGCAAAGGTTAGGGAAAGATTAGCAGTGGGTAAACAGGCCGCACAGAGGTATGATAGGCAAAGATTTAACCTGAGGAAGCTAAATGAGCTGGAGGTTAGGAAACTGTATCAGATTAAGATTACAAATAGGTTTGCAGCTTTGGAGAACTTGAACGATGACATAAATAGGACTTGGGAGAACATTAAAGAGAATAGCCAAACCTCAGCGAAAGAGAGTCTAGGTCTGCACGAATTGAAGCAGCATAAACCCTGGTTTGATGAAGAATGTTTAGGTTTTTTGGATCAAAGGAAGTGGGCTAAAATGGAGTGGATACAGGATCCAAACCAAAGCAATGTAGACAATCTGAACAATGTAAGACGTGAAGTTAGCAGAAATTTCAGGAACAAAAAGAAGGCATATCTGAGAGCTAAAATTGAGGAACTTGAAACTAACAATAAGATCCAAAACATTAGGTACTTGTATACGGGCATCAATGAGTTTAAGAAGAGGTATCAGCCTAGATGTAATATAATAAAGGATGAGAAAGGTGACTTGGTTGCAGACTCCCACAGTATTGTGGCTAGGTGGAGGAAATATTTCTCCCAGCTATTCAATGTGCATGGGGTTAAGGATGTTGGGCAGGCAGAAATACATACAGCAGAACCACTAGTACCTGAGCCATGTGCCTCTGAGGTTGAGTTGGCTATCAACAAGCTAAAAAGTCACAAATCGCCAGGTATTGATCAAATACCGGCAGAACTGATTAAAGCAGGGGGTAGAACAATTTGCTTGGAGATTCATAAACTTATTACTTCTATTTCGAAGAAGGAGAGGCTATCTGAAGAGTGGAAGTAGTTGAGCATAGTACCTATTCATAAGAAGGGGGATAAAACAGATTGTAATAATTATAGGGGCAAATCACTTTTGCCAACCACTTACAAAATTTTATCCAACATCTTGCTCTCAAGGTTAATTCCATATGTGAAGGAAATTATCGGGGATCATCAATATGGCTTTCAACACAACAGGTCGACTATTGATCATATATCCTGTATTTGCCAAATACTTGAGAAAAAATGGGAATACAATGAGGAAGTTCATCAGCTCTTTATAGACTTCAGGAAAGCTTATGATTCAGTTAGTAGGGAGATCTTATATAAGATTCTCATTGAGTTTGGTATCCCTAGGAAATTTGTACGGTTAATAAAGACAAGTCTGACTGAAACATATAGCAGAGTCTGGGTAGGCAAGAATGTGTCTGACAGGTTCCCTATTAGGAATGGTTTGAAACAGAGAGATGCTCTATCACCACTGTTTTTTAATTTTGCTTTAGAGTACGCCATTAGGAGGGTTCAGGTAAACCAGGATGGCCTGAAACTAAATGGTACACATCAGCTGCTGGCTTATGCCGATGATGTTAATATACTGGGAGGAAACATACATACTCTAAAGGAAAATGAAGAAGCTTTAGTAGCTGCTACTAGGGAGACTGGACTGGAAGTAAGTGCTGATAAAAGTAAGTACATGGTCATGTCTCGAGATCAGAATGCAGGACGAATTCACAGTGTGAGGACTGATAATAGTACTTTCGAGAGGGTGGAAGAGTTTAAATATTTGGGAACAACTTTAACAAATCAAAATTCTATTTCGGAAGAAATAAAGAGCAGATTGAGGTCAGGAAATACTTGCTACCTTTCGGTGCAGAATCTTTTGTCTTCCAGGTTGCTATCCAAAAATTTAAAGATTAGGATAAATAGAACTATAATTTTGCCTGTTGTTTTGTATGGATGTGAAACTCGGTCGCTGACATTGAGGGAGGAAAGGAAGCTGAGGGTGTTTGAGAATATGGTGTTGAGGAGAATATTTGGACCTAGGAGGGATGAGTTAACGGGGGGATGGAGGAGATTGCATAACAAGGAGCTAAATGATTTGTACTCCTCAACCAATATTGTGCGTGTGATAAAATAAGAAGAATGAGATGGGCTGGGCATGTGGTGCGTATGGGAGAGGAGAAGGGGGGTGTATAGGGTCTTGGTGGGGAAACCGGAGGGGAAGAGACCACTGGGGAGACCTATGCGTAGATGGGTGGATAATATTAGGATGGATCTCCAGGAGGTGGGATGTGGGTATATGGACTGGATTGGGCTGGCCCAGGATAGGGACAGGTGGCGGACACTCGTGAGTATGGTAATGAACCTTCGGGTTCTGTGAAATGTGGGGATTTTCTTGACTAGCTGCAAACCAGTTAGCTTTTCAAGAAGGACTCTGCACCATGGAGTAAGTAATATTTTTTACGTTTCAGGTTCCACATTTGTTGTATCATAACTCTTGTATTTTATTTTCTGCTTCCTTTTGCATGACATATAATTAAAATATCCGGCCTATTTATTATTATTATTATTATTATTTGCTTATTTTAAATTTTAAATTTATTTTCACCTATCAGTTGTTAGGTTGCAATTTCCTGGTAAGTCCAGATCTCAACAAGAGATCAGAGCAATTTACCCCAGCACTTTAAGAATGATGTGTCCAGTGATCAATAGTATGATCTTCTGTAGCTCTATGGCCCACGGGTGACATGGGAACAACTGAAGCTTCTGATCTAAACCCTTCTTAGGTGTTCCTAATGCTCCAATTACAATTGGCACAATTTTTTTCTTCACTTTCTACACTCTGCTGACTCAATCTCCAGGTCTTTCTATGTGCTTAGTTTTTCAGTTTCTTTTGTGTTAACATATGAATCATATGGTATGGCTAAATCAATCAGCTGGCAAGTCTACTCTTTTTTGTCATGCAGTACTATATCAGATCGGTTTGCTATTATTGTTCGATCTGTGATAACCAGTACATCCCACATATAATGATACTGTTGACATTTATGACCCTAACGGGTATATTTTCAAGGTACTTGTCAGTAACCTGCAAACCCACATGTTTACAAATCGTCCATATCAGAGGACCATACTGCCTCCATCTTTGGGGTAACTGGATTGACGTACATGTACGCTGAAGCAATAAAGCGTAAAATAGATTTTCTGTTGTATTAGGATAGCTAGTGATTATTTGGCAAAGAAGAGCTATGGAAAGCAGGACAAGTGGATAAGATTGTTCTGAACTAATGGCAGTGAAGATCTCAAGAAAAGCCCATGAAACCAACTCCCACTGGTTTGGGACAAACCTATCTTCTCTTCCCACCTGCCGTAGCTGTGGCTACCTAAACCAATTCTGTTAGCTTGAACATATAGGCCATATGTTTCTCCCACACCCTGGAACATTTAACCACTACATGGTGTAAAAACCCAAAAGAAGACCATCATCTGATCAATAACTACCGCAAAAGGGTGAAAACTTGAAATGCAAAACTGTTATTTTTGGGACACATACAAGTAGCTTGTCTTAACAAATGTGATACGTAGTCTCTAGGATCTTGCACGATAATAAATATTTAACATCCTTTCCAACAACAAAGAGCAATTTGCATGTACATTTGCCAGTGCTTCAATAAAAGTCTTGTATTAAAAAATAAAGTTACATGTAACCCACTAAAATAACATTCATCATATCATCTGGTGTGCTCATAACATGTACATAAAATTAATTTAAGCATTTAAGAACACATGCCTCAAAATTATCTGAGTATTTCCATATACATACAATAAGAAAAATATTACAGTCAAACAGAATTTTGTTATTAAGAACTCAATGTCATGGCTGTGTTCCAATATATTATCATCACTGTCATCACTGCCATTGTTGTCATCATCATCATCGTCATCGTCGTCGTAATAATAATAATAATAATAATAATAATAATAATAATAATCAGGCCATATTCCATCAGTAAAAGTTACCTAATAGCCCAACAATGACAATAATGGCAATGACAATGATGATGAAGATGTTGCTGCTGATGATGATGATGTCACACTGGAATATGTACCAATGACAATGAGCTGTTACTCACAGTAGAATAACTGTTGTGTTTGAGTGTAATCTCATTCTTATTACCCCACATGGAGAACTACATAATAAGGGTGCTTCCATACAGGTATATAGTTTCTATTATTCTGACCTTGATTGAGTGACATTTCACATCTGTCACACTAGGTAACATTACCTCAAGAGGTGAACAGACCACAAATCTGAAAGTATGCCAACAGGCATAACAATGTGACAGAGGCCTTTGAAATAAAAGAGATCTACTTACTTGGGGGATGATGAGAGACTTGCTCAGCTACAAAAGTAAGCTGATTTTTTGTACACCAGGGTATAGGACCATCTGTTAATAGAGAGGATGAATCTGCAGGAAGGCCAGGAATATCCCAGTGGCATTTAAACACCTCGCCAAGAATGGGGTTATATGGTTTCTTAGCCACAGAAGACTTCCTTCCAGCATGATACGCTGACAAATACCATCGTACCACTTGCACCATACGGTCTTTAGGATCTGCGAAGTCGGCAATACTAAAATGAGCATAAAATCACACCATAAAAGACACAGTTGACACATGAGGTGATCATTGCTATGACTGTTTCCTGTCATCTAGGTTTCTTTATGAAAAAGAAATGAGAACTGCTATAAACATTTCAGTGCAATATACTGACTCTTTCTTCAGGGCCATCTCAATGACAATATAGCTTGTCTGTTTTAGTTAGAACTACAATATGAATATAGTCAGAACAAGGGTCTGTGTGATTTTGGTGTAGGAGAATACTGCCTGAAATTGGACATTTTTACCAGCCAAGTAATTCACATACTAAGACCTAGTGTTCCCCTGACCACTGAACTGTAGTAATGGTAGGCCTTTGTACACCTGCAATTGGAAGTTCTGACTACAACACAAAACACAGAATTTTTTTATTCCTTGACCAAGTGCTACATGCAGAACATGGCATAAAAAAGGGAAAGTTCTTCAAAGCCAAGCAGACGTACAGGATAAGTGGACACTGAACTAAATATACGCTTACTCTGAGCACTAAACAGAGGAAAACGGACAGTTCTATGCTTTGGTCATTTTAACTGCTACAGAAAAAAATAAAAGCTACTACAAACTTGAAAGGAGGTGAGCCAGGGTGTTGATTTGGATGTAACAGTGTAAAGAATACTTTTTCACCTACTGGAATTTGAGTCCTGGTCACTCAGTGAACAGCATTTTTACTGACTGAACTGTCTGGACTTACTGACAATCCTATAATTACATCCTAATCTGAAGCTGATAATTTTGAGTTGTAAAAACGTATTACTTTTTTTTTTATGACCTTACATTTTGAAACATTTTTTAAATAAGCACATGTGATAATATACCTTATAAAAATGTCTGGATGGGCAAAGTAATCAGCATACATTTCAAGTAGCGATCGCCTTTCCAAGATGAAGGTTGGGAGAACTACTTTGGTGAGGTCCATTCCAATTTTCACCTGGGAGATTAGGTGTGATACCACCGATCCATGGTTCTCTATTTCACCTACTGACAAGTCAGAAACATGACAATGTTTTTAACAACTTCACACGGCTGCCTCTGTTAGGAAATAACTTCATAAACATGGTAATTATACACATTAAACCTTGTAAAGATTCGTGGAAGTTTTCAAACACTTCAATTTCCTTCAATTCTGCTTGGTCATATGCCTGTACACACTGGATGCCACATTTTACAGCAGCCAAGTTGAAACCTACGTCATATCAGCTGACTTTCCTTCCAGTTACAAATTCCAGGGTTAATATTACACTGAAGATAAAAACAGCCATGGTGGAACAAGCTGTTGTCCTGCATCTACTTCAAATTCTGGATAAGAATTACTGTATATCAATATTTTTTCTAGATTGTACAGAGGTCGAAATCATCAACTTGTATTTCATCAAGGATAGGCTGTAAATTATTCTAACAATGGAATACATTTGTCATAAATTAGCTGGAATGTACAAAAGAAAATGTAGATATTGCTTCAGTCAAGATTCTATATACAAATTTACTGGCTTGTCATCCTACAATTTTCTGCACTAAAAACAGCTTGTTTTACTTACAGTCATGGTCCGATTCATCTTCATAAAGGGCTGAAAAGAGAAAATGAAAGCAACTGTGATAAAAACAGTAGCAGTAACTCGAACAGTACACCACGTAGGCATATAGAGACCATGGAGACACCAGTTAAACGAACAGGCAAAACGGATGTGTGATTAAAAGCAAAGGTCATATCCAAGAAAAATATCAGATTAAAGGCTCAAATAAGATTACAGTTTTAGAGTATGCAGGGCATGGAGAAGAGTTACAAAGAGTCTTTGCTGAAGTTCAGCTCACTGTCCACTGTACCATAAATTAAAACAATATATGACGTCAATGCACAGTCTCTCAATTTTATCACAGCAAGCAAGCTAAATGGCAGTGGCTGATGGATCGGTGAATGAGATAAACAAAATGAGGAACAGAAAATGGCTCAATAAAAGCTGAAAAGGTATAAATTGGTGGCAAAATACCTATACATTTAATCTATTTACATATTTACTTTATTCATTCATTGAAAAATAAAAATTATTTCAGAATCTCATTTTTTTCAGTGCAGAGCAATAAGATGACGAGTGAATAATAAATTAGAAGGGGTGTGGAACGAAGCGGTCATGGACTAATCTTATCTGAGATATTACCATTAGCATGTACCTACTGGGGCTGAAAAAAATTGTAATAACCCTTAATCAGGATGGCTGATATCTGAGGTAAGATTTTAAATCTGAACCTCCCGAATACAAACAGGAGTACTGACCATTGACCAAAACAGTTAGTGTTTTACTTCAGTATGATGAATCGATTTTTTCACCTAGTTATAAAATGAGGATAAAATCAACAATGTAATTACTTTAAAGACATATCACTATTCCTAACATAAAAACATTTCATCTAAATTTCTAGTGGCAAATGTTCTATAGAAAACTGGAAAATAAAGTAAATACCATCATCATCCAAAGAACATTCATCCTGAACTGGTGGTGGGGCTGCTGCCCCAGACACTCTTCTGTTCTTTACACCTGTGGATGCTTGCTGCTGTTCTGCTGAGCTCTCAGGGGAGTCTTCCACTGATGGTGGCTCCACAAAAGGTCGTAACCCACTAAAAACAAGAACTGTCTTATTAAAACTGGCAAAGATTGGCAACTAATACAGCAATACAAAACCTGTAAGCAGAAAGCATCCATTGAAAGTGAAACCTGCACCAGTGGTTGCAATTTCTGGCTGAGTACAAGTCATTGCCAGTAGTTTGATTCCTGAATGTTCACTTACATAGCACTACTGTATGCCTAGGCACACACATCAACAAGTCTGTGAAACAGTCCCCATTCATAAGCTGCATCCAACAGACTTCAGTTGTTCTTTTGTTAATGAATACAAAATACAGTGTATAAAATCAGTCCCATTACAGGCCCGAGGTGCCCAGAGGGTTCCAGGAAGTTAATATTCCCAGATTACGTGACAATGGCCCAGGATGGTGGTAAGGTTGTCAGCCTTATGCACCGGCTGCTTTTTACCCCCATGAAATACTCCTGGTACTCATTTCTGTTAGGGGCTAAGTCAATAAAAAATTCCACTAACACCATCTGGAATCGAACCAGCGACCTTCCAATTTGTAGCACAGTACCTTAACCACAGTGCTACCGCTGTCACCACAAAATACAGTGTAACACAAATTATTTTTATTGTGATTTAAATTGAGCTGTTCATGAAAACTTAATACTGTAATACAGGGGAGTGTTGATGTGAAAACCTATATAAGTAAGAAACTGTATAAGAATGTCAGAAAAAACTTAGAATTTGTTTTCCTGGCATTTCAACTCTGTTCTGAATAAATGTCCCTGAAAACCTCTGTTGCAGGCTTAGTAACTAGTATTTAAAGCAGGGTGTAGTGGTGAATTTAATGGATTGTTAACTTATTTTAGAGATGGGACTACTTAAACTGTCATGTAAACAAATCCTCAAAAGAGCAGATACTTGTTGGCAGAAAATCTCAGACCAATACATGAGGTACTGTTATATGGCACTGAAGATGGAGTATGGTGTGCTCTCAAGGCAACAAAAATAATCCAGTCCACCCTCTTCTCTGATACAGAAAATTCAGAAGACTGCAGCAGACAAACTCGGGCACCATTTTTCTAAATTCAAGTGAAAAGGAGAAAAAATATGGGGTTTCTAGCAAGACAGTATTATTTCCTATACAGACAATAATTCAATGGCTGCCTTATGTAACATTTTTTGGCCTGAATAACTATGTAGTTGTATTTTGTGGCCTGGTTGTTCATCCAATCTGATGCCACATGACTCTTACCTGTGGAGATGTTTCAAATACAACATTTATAACAACAATTCACACACAGAGGATGACCGCAGAGAAATTACGTGATATGCAGTTTTGGCAATTTCTCATTAGGAACATCAAATAGTTTTAATAACATATTCACCAGGTGTCAAGTATGCCTGATAGCCTTGTCATTTCCAACCCCTCTGTTAACCAGTGGCGTACCCAGGAATTTTGTTCGGGGGGGGATTCAACAAATTCAGTTGTGGACAGAGGACAGAGAGAATGGGGATCTGGGGGCAGTAGCCCCCTAGTCAGGGGTTCTGGAGGCAGATGTAATTTGGTACAAGTAATTTCATTTCATATAGCAAACGTTTCTTAATTTTTGGTACTTTAAGACTATTTATGATGACAACCAATTTATTTGTCATTGCTAATGTAAAACAATTGCGAACCTAGGTAGTTTTAGAAATTTACTCCCTTTTTTCTGAACATCTTGGGGTGTTGGCATCCTAAATTCAGCAATTTTTAACAGTTTTCATAGTTGGGTTGAGTTTGGCACGATTTGGAGGGCCTTCGGAATTTCGAGGGGGGGGGGGGGGTTGAACCCGCCCTTCGGTACGCCACGGCTGTTAACATGTGGCAAGTTACATTATACTATCCAGTTACAGTACCTATATTCTTCGAACGGGCTCCAGTTTTGGTTAGACAACCTGTGTAACTGATAAGTTACACAGGTTTATGTTTCTTCTTCAGGGGTCTTCTCCATCAGAAGTTTTTTTTAACTCAATAGTTACCAATCTCTTCAGTCCCCTAACTTCAAATACTTTTCTTCCCCTTCTTACAAATTCTTTCTAATCACTCCTTTTTAATGTCTTTGAGTTTTATCCCAAATGTATTTGTTTAGATCATCTTTCTTCCATTCTTCCACTGCATACCTTACATATTTACTAGGCCAAAATCGAGTGAAAAGTAAAAAAGTTGAAAAATGAATTTTAACAGCCATTTCCTAAAGATCACGTTTAAAAGACATATGCCATGGTTGTAATCAGAATGATTCAGTTTTAGGAGTACATAAATATAAGAATTGATTCAATATCCACTACTTACTCAGCCTAATAAAAGTAAATTATGTCTAAAAGTTTTTCAAAATAAAAAAAAAAATCTTATTATCTAGATCAGAAGATTGCTTCCCTTCATTTCTGACAACATGTCAAATGAAGTGATAATATCACTTGTAGCTGGGAGGTACCTGGTTTGATGTAAGCCAGGGTATTGGCTATCTCAAATGAAAGTTTCTGTGATTATGCTCAGTCCTCTACATGAATTCAGGAAAGTACCTCGAAACAGACGATTCATGTTTCCTGCTCATCCCTTTCAAATTCACCAAAAAAAGGACCCAGTTTTATCTAACTCAGTGACAAACAAACTTTGCAGCTTGTAAAGAGATGTCAAATAACCTATGAATGGCCCAGTCTTAGTTCTGTGTTGTCAAACAAAAGACTGACAGTAAGACCACTCATTCCTAGTTTGTTTCCTCCCACTCCATCTCCCCTTATTGCTACATTTGTTTCATATATTTTTATTCTTCATTTTAGTTATTTTATTTCATCCATTTTTTCCTCTGTTACATTCCTTGTTCCTGTATTTTGCCATTCTTTTCCATTGGAAACCTGTCCAACAAAACAATCTTTATTAGACCACTTGTTCCACTTGGAATCTACCCTTACAAAACAGCCTGCATTAGAACCAATGGTTCCTACTCGTTCATTCATAACTCTGTCCCATTCTTCTCTTCCTTATACAGATATAATCTTTTCTTCTTCTACCCTGAAGATGGAAGCAGAAGATTCTTCCACTGTGTTGGTATTTATCTGCCATGCTACAATGCATCATAGCCCAGAAGCCCATAGTCTTAGTAGTGTGTACATTATCAGTTTCAAGTATGTGACAGCATCTACAGAGTACATGATGTTTACATGAGGGCCGTTGTCTTCTGGTAAGTGGGAATGTGCGGTTTGGTAAAAGTTATAAGCGTTTCAGAAGAACCTACTGCCACCACCCAATCATACACGTTAATAGTTTTAACAACATTATGTTTTACAAAAGTCAGAAGTCAATAAAGATAAGTCATGTATATTACCCTTTCCCCTTGTCCCAAGAGAAGCACCTACAGATAAAAGAGTAGGTCTAAAGGTGAAATTATATAAATCTTGAGGAATGAAAAGACGAAAATTTCAAGCATAATTCAGTGGCAGAATACACAGTTTCATGAAGAGTGACGGACCTGTTCGTTAATGCAGATTTAAATGTGTGAACAGCAGAACAACCAAATATATATATATATATATATTCAATTTTGTACCCAAGTTCAAAAAAAGTAACGAAGTTTAGTAAGAAAAGCATCTTCCTGAAAATTAGGTACTGTCCAGTTCAGATATGTCTTCAACATTTCACAGGCTGCCTATGTCTACCAGTTCATGGCAAGATTCACCCAGCTCAGCCTGTTCAACATAGCTGGTCCTTGTTGCTGGGCAAGTAAGAAACTGAAGGTGCAGACACAAACAGCCTCCAAAATGATGTAAGCATAATCTCTGCTCCAAACAACGGACAGTATTCACAGAACATTATTACAGCATGAGACCACACCACTATCACATACACTTAGGTTTCCTAAGGTTTCATAACAGATATAGAAGTAATATCCTGGAAAAGCCAAGGAAAATGTCTCCTTTAAACGTTTTCCTCTCTACATATTAATTAAAATAAATAATAAATTTATAATTATAAAACTTGGTAATGTATTTCAGTGCATACAGTTTGCTCTGTGCAGATTTTTAATTGAAAGTTATATAACATGTCTTGGTGTAATTACCTATGTACTGATTGCTTTCTATCAGAAGTGAACACAAACCAAGGTCAATGACGTATGCAAAATCATAAAGAATGCTATTGAATAGCACGTATATCTTTCCACTTTTGTCCTCCAATAAATACATGAGAGACACGGCTACATCTCACCTGGTGCTGTCTTTTCTGAAGGGCCATCGAGCTGACAGAACTCGAAGCATGTTTAGGTGTTATTCACAGGTTCAGTTCACACTCGACATTATCAATCATACACACCCTCTTCTTACACACAGCACTATACATAGTCCACATTTTAACTTCACTGGTGCCATTATGGCGCCATGTTTGTCATCAAACTGATTCACGTTTTTGAAGTTATATCTTCAAAATGTGCATTAACGCGCTAAAAGTGTAAACTTCCAAAACGTACAGACTTCTGCCAGAAAATGCCAAAGATGTATTTTTAAAATAAATCATTCTGTACTGCTAACAGCAAAAGAAGTTCACAGTACCCTTTGTGATATGGGTTATAAATATATTATAAATATAATATCAACAGAAACACTGGTTACTGGGGGCTCTGTCCCTGGGGGTTATGGCAGCTGGGGTGTGATGTTGCCCACCCACTTCCACCTGGTGCTGAGGTTAAGAATAGGTGGAGCTACTTTCAGTCCCCCTTATAACTTATGGTATGCACATGGGCAACCTTATGTATCAAAATGGCTGTCACACAACAATCTCATGAAATTTTATGGTAAAGTAGAAATGCCAGGTTAACATTTAGTTTCCAGATAAGCAGTTCTGAAAATTAGTCACCCTATGAAATCCCTTCCTGAAAATCAGAACCCTGAAACACACAATTAATGTTACAATCCTGATTTTAAACTACTCCCTTTCAAGTTCTTTCTCTTGATGTCCAAACAACAGAGAACTGACACAGTAAGAAGTTTAACACCACTATAAATGTCAAATGGTGAACAGAAACATGCACTAACCAATGAGTTCATTGACATTCTTCATACTTCATTGGCCTCACTGTTCATTTAATGCATTTACAAATTTATTGCCACAAGTAAGTCCAGTATTGCATAGCAAATTATGCTACATGATCAGCAACTATATTTTCCTTACACCAAAATACAATGCATGTGTTGGCGCAGTTTGTTGAGGCACTGCACTACAAGCCAGAAGGTCGCGGGTTCGGTTACCGATGGGGTCATTGGAATTTTTTATTGGCATAATCCTTCCGGCTGCACTATGGCCCTGCGGTTGACTCAGTCTCTAACAGAAAAGAGGACCAGGAATATTTCCTGGGGGCTGAAGGCGGCTGGTGCATAGGGCTGACAACCTTACCGCCTCCATTTGCCATTGAGCTTCAACCTCCTGCAAACTTCTAGGCCTGTAAGAGGCTTGTATAGGGATTGCTTTACCTGTACTTTTACCTTTACACTGCAATACAATTTTAATCATATAACATGTTTCGTAAATAGCCTGTTGATGTCAAACAGCAATATTAAGTTATCTGACATCTGCTGAAGACTTAAGCCTTCTGGGGTGCTACAATGTGTATACTGGTATGTAGTGATTACTTATCAACTGATATGACATTAACAATATTAGGCTACCTCTGAAGTTCAAGGTGAACTAGGAATTACATGTGGCAGATCTGAATGAGCATCATTGGCTGAACAATGATTAAGGTAGACTTGCTCAGAAGATCAAAATCTCTGTGGGAATTACTGTAGACTAAGTAGTAATACTTAACATAAATTATAAAGCTGTGCAAATGATACAATTGAGTGATAATTTTGTGCATAATGTGCAGACTCACTTTGTTAGTTGCATACTTAATACTTTTATACTTAATACTTAACTGACATAACATAATCGTCCAGGCTAACCCCATCACCTTGTTAACCAACCCAGTAGAAAAGCAGCACAACAAAAACTTAAATTGTGTAGGTGAATGAGAATATTCAGGCAAGATACTTGTACAGGAGGGAAGAAGAGGAAGAAAAAAGTTTAAAACTTTAAACATAGGTGTCAGAATTCTGGCATCTTCATTCACTTTGATTTAATTACTTCGAAAACACGACGACTTACGAAAAAAAAAAGTGTATTGAACATAAACGTGTTTGTTTTCTCAACACATACTGCTCCAAACATGTTTCGCTGTAGTCTGTATGCAATCACCCAAGACGTAGATGCTCCCAGAAATGCGCCTACGTCATTACATAAAGTGCCCATTATTGTTGTCTGGCTTTAACCTAAATTTGAATGCATCCTTAAAGTTCAGTTAAACTACCCAGAAAGAATTTCATGAACATTCTTTCAACGAGTCTCCAGTTATTTCAAGCATACCGACGGAGGGACGGACAGCGATTTTCATCCGCTATCAACAGGAATGCGAAGGCACCTAAGAATAAAAACACCAAGCTTACAACACCTTTACTGCCGCAAATGCCTTACAGTTGAGGGATACTTTATCGAAAACGAATAGGAATAAAATCAGCCAACAAACACCATTAAGAATCGATGCCGACATCAAAAACGGATGCTCAAGGTGAAATACGTCGCGACGATAACCACGCCACATGGCGGAAGAAGGGTACCGTGCTACAATGGCTGAAGGGCCTGTGCGTACGTGTGGGAAGTAAAACAAAAGAAATCCAATTCACTGACCAATCCGAAGATAACCTCTGTTTCTTCACCTAAACTAACAACCTTGTATGGCATGTGATGACGTGCAGTTTCGTAGATGGAGGGCAGCGTCATGTCCATGAATACTGTATCGTAATATTGTCGTTTCACAACACAACAGATTGCAGTCAACTGTGTAATGCATCACAGCCTTTTTCAACTCCATGTATTACACAAGTCATCCACAGCGCATTAAATGTTTCAGTGGTCTACGCAGGTCCATACCATACCCAACACTAGCACTATTTGAGATACCACATGATTAAATAGAATCCTTTCGGGTTAACAGCAGCGTCAAGTGGTTCCAGTCACCCGGCATTTCAGAGACTGACTGCCTCTCCATCACTGGGGTTCTGATGTTGGAGATGGGAAGTGAAGTTCAGAACAGTCAGTTCTTGAAACGTCGGTATTTTTTACCAATATGACGCAGCTGTCAGCCCGAAAATAATTCGTTAATTTCTGTTGCCGTGAAAGCTTCAAGACATGGCCTACGCCACAAGTTGCTCAAACTTAACAGCATCAGGCCATAGTATCTAACGTGTCACGCTATGCACCGGCATTATTATTATGTAATCATAATCATGATCATAATCATCATGATCATCATCTTCACCACCACCACCACCACCAGTGATTGAACTATCTTGCAGCATTTATGCTTGATACATGCAGTCGTGAAGTGCCAAATTCGATTCTCGGCCGGACCGCAGATTACTCCGAGTTCTTTCGTTGTTGCCGTTGTATATTTTTATAACGATACCGTCCTATAAAAGAAAACGGCACCTCAAATTAGAACGCGGCCGCTTCCGTCCACATACTTAGCAGTGCGTCATTCACTTATCACAATTCGGAGCTACATAGTTTAAATAAATAAATAAACAAAATCATCGACTTTTCAGGGCTAGGCATAACTGCCTGTTCCGAAAACCCGTCGGTGTAGCTGACGTCTCTGGCTCTTGATATGGCGAGCAGGATCTCCTCGTCCCAGACTTGTCTTCCAGGGTCCGTTATCATACTTCGCGTTCAATCCGTGAATGTGTACCAGTCAACTGTATTGGTCACCTAAAGTCGCAATATCCAGCAAACAACGTACAATCATCTGTGACGCATCCAATGTAAAGTAACGGGTGCCAGCCACACTTTCCGGACTGGGGCAATATAGCAATTTTAGGTTAACTCAGTTGAAGGTCGATAGTGTCACCTTTGAAGTAGTTCCTTCTGCGGCTTATACACCGGGCCCAGTGTCTGTCACACTGCTGGCAGCATCTTTGAAACTGCCGCTTCGTGATGCTATCCAGCACCACTTCCGATTCTGCGTGAATTTATGCGACATTCTCGAATCTTCGCCACTACCGTAAACCCAGGTATAATCCGCTGTTATGACCTTAGAAAGGATTTTATTGTCCTTACTGGCCTTGTCTTGTAGATCCTTATACACAGAAAATCGGTTTTGTTTCTTGTTGTCATTTAGCAGACGAGGCAAACATTTTGCAGCAGTCCGCCTAATATTTAAATCTTCAGTTAAAATGTGTCGGCATATACCGCATTATTGGGCTAGAAGGTTACCAACACTGCTAATACTATGCCACCGTCATGGATACTTTGACGCGCCCTTTTCCGACATGACGACGGGGCGACCTAAACGTTCAAAATCTTGAACCGAAGTCGGATCACTTGCGAAAGGTGAATGCCATTAAAATGTGACTGTTATACTGCTGGCGTCATCAAGAAATAGTTTTCAAGCTCTTTGTAAGTCTAAGAAGCTGTTTTCTCACGGTTAAAAACAAAACGATGCAAATTCTCTGTGCTTTATGGTCTGTCATTTCACTGGGCTACAACCTTCGCTGAGCACACTCGAAACAAACATACATAAAAGTAAAAATTGTCCGACAATGCAACGTTCTGTACAGCCAAAACTCGCCCTACAAGTTCGCAACAAATTAACTCTGCCGTACGCAGCGGAACACAGCTGCATTACGTCCGGTTAGCTCTGCACGCTGCTAGACCTGAAGATTTAGACCCGTACATCGTATATACCCGTTTTTTAAAGCCTGTTATAACATGTCGATTATCTCCTGGGGGTAAAAGCGGCCGGTACGTAGGGCTGAAAACTTTACCACACTCATTCTGGGAGCCTCAAACTCCTGGAGCCCGAAGGGCCTGTCCTTAGCTTTTACAAATGGTGGATTACTTTGCCCTTCTACGAAAACTTGTTAACAGCTTTGCTAAACACGTTGCCGAACATGCTGTGTACATTTTCTTTCTTCTTCATCTTATGTCACTGCACGCATTATAACAAGCATATGTACCAGCGCACCAGAACGTAACAAGTTCTAATTATTTTAGTAAATATTAATACATATTTAAATCGCGATGCAGCAATCCCCACACTAAATGTTGCGAACATTAAGACTGGCATTTATAAACACAAGCAGAACTACTACTTCTTACCCCAGGATTTAGTTGCTTCTCTTGCAGATATGGGAGTACACACTAGATAAACAAGACGGGCAATGTCTGTATAGCGTAACATTAGGGCACGTTCGTGCAACCACTGTCGCAGTAGAAATGCAGCAAGTATTACATATTAGCCCTTTAAACGCCGAGTTAAATCCCATCTGCCATCTGCTGGCATTATTAGAAGCTCGCCATATTCCCCACGTTAGCAGGATAAGGGTTAAGTGTGTGTGCGTGAGTGTATGTGTGTGTATGTGAGTGCGCGCGTGTGTGTGTGAGTGAGTGTGTGTGTGTAAGCGTAGCCTTAGGTATCCAGCATGCAAAGCGCATGCGCCGTATAGCCATCTGTGGTCTGTCTGGCTCCACCATATTTTTCCACATTATCCCTTCGGAAAAAGTTACCGAATATAAAATGTGTGTTTTGGTTCCTCTACAACTTCTGTCCGAAATATTTCTCATTCTAAGAAGAACTGAGCGAGATATGATAAAAAATGTATATTGGTCTTCATGTAAAGTACCTCTTATTCTTGTCGGATTTCAATGAAACCTAATATTCCTCAACAGATTTTCAAAAGAATACTCAAATAACGAATTTTATAAAAGTCCGTCCAGTGGAAGGAAAGTTGTTCGATGAGGATAGCCGCACAAACAGACATAAGGAAGCTAACAGTCGCTTTCCGCAATTTTGCGGAGGCGCCTAAAAACAAAAGGCAAATTTCACCCTACAGCCCGCCATCAAGGCACAGAGGGGAGTAGAGGTATAGCTCTCCTCTTTCTTTAACCTTGTCGCTAGATGGTGATGGGTGGTTAACGCTAAGCCATGGCCACTTTACCCCCGGAAATGGCCCGGTACCCTTGTGTAGAAGGGTGAATGGACCCAAAGGCCGGTGTGGATGGGTGCGGAAAATCTTGCCCCCAACCGGGATTAGATCCCTGGGCCGTCCAGCCCGTAGCGAGTCGCTGTTCCAACTACGTTATCCCGACCCACGGAAGTACATACTAGCTAAACTTAAATTAATCCATATTAAGAACAAAATTAAGGGAAGTAACTTAAAGGCTTTCTATTGCTAAGATTGTAGCGACGGTGTTAAGACGAATGAACGGAGCAGGGAGCATTGACGAAATGATATTGAGGAACTCAATGTGGCCGAAGAAAAGTCTATGCCAGTGCCACTAAGTCGATCCATCCATCCAACCATCCATCCATACATGGCGTTACAGCCCCTTCCGGGCCTTGGCCTCCCTCATAAGACGCTTCCATTCATCCCTATTTTCAGCTCCTCTCCTCCATCCTCTTATCCCCAGCAATTGTAATGCGTCCCTCTGGACCACATCCGCATCACTACGTCCACTACAAAAAATTAAGAAGTTAAAGTTTACAGATGTGATTTAAAAAAAAAATATTGGGACTGAGGATTCGAGATGTATTCAGAAACTTTAATGCAGTGCTTCCGCGTAACTTCAGCAGCCATGTCTATCGCAATATGGGCAAAAAAGGACTAAATTCGTGTCGTTAGGTGTTATTAATAGGTCCGAGGTAGGAAGTGGAGTCACACATAGAGTGTATGTAGAGTAAACAAACAAACAAACATACGAACCAAGTTACTAATTCCACGGAGTAGGTGCCTTGTGCAGAACCAAACAGTTTACCAGTCATTAAAGAAATTCCTTTCATTTTACGGAAACCGCAAGTCCGACTACGGTGTTCACAGAGCTCACCACTTGCCCCTAATCTGAGAGAGACGAATCCACAGCAAGCATTTCCGTACCATATAAAGTTACATTACATGAGAATTGTTAGTTCACTCCAACAAAAGTGCTTGAAAAGCCGTGTGATGGGGGGGGGGGGGGGGGCCGGGCCCCAATTTAAAAAAAAAGGGGGGTAAAAAAAAAATTTTTGAAATAAAATTTTTTTTTTGGGGGGAAAAAAA
>Ga0131853_10006799_pt1 | contig 20651 bp, 12 predicted proteins | sample TergutLab28metaG_FD_92764 | JGI IMG/M metagenome (GOLD analysis project Ga0131853, IMG submission 92764) | Labiotermes labralis P1 segment gut microbial communities from Petit-Saut dam, French Guiana - Lab288 P1 (version 2) (version 2) | ecosystem: Host-associated > Arthropoda: Insects >...
GCGTATGGGTGAGGAGAGGGGGGTGTATAGGGTCTTGGTGGGGAAACTGGAAGGAAGGAGACCACTGGGGAGACCTAGGCGTAGATGGGTGGATAATATTAGGCTAGATCTCCAGGAGGTGGGATGTGGGTATATGGACTGGATTGGGCTGGCCCAGGATAGAGACAGGTGGTGGATGCTTGTGAGTGTGGTAATGAACCTTCGGGTTCCGTGAAATGCGGGGATTTTCTTGACTAGCTGCAAACCAGTTAGCTTCTCAAGAAGGACTCTGCACCATGGAGTAAGTAAGATGATTGGCTCTGGTAGTTTTCAAAGAGGCATGGAAATGCATATAGGTACACATTTGGTGAAGGTATTGGTGTGCCTGCTGTAGAGTTAAGTCCTTTTGCAAAAAGTTGCTTAGGATGGAGTCAAGGGACATCGCTGTTTTGGGGTTATTTTTACATTTTTCTATAATAATTTAAATACTGCGCATGTATAAGCACATTACACTATATTTCTTAAGCATATTTCTTGCCTATGAAAAAACTTTAAAAAACATGGGAATATTTTAAAGACTGCACATTATGTTGTATTTCTGGTGCATATTACAGTGCCTATAAAAATAACTTTTTTTAAATATGGGGATGTTTTTATGGGTTTTTACATTCTCCATGGACTTCAGGGTTTAGTGGACCCCCTCCCCTGCACCCCCAATTATTTTTTTAAATCAAAGGTCTGTTGTATTGTGGGTCATGGAGGTTTTGTTGTACCTGGGCTGGAAGCCTTAAGAGGTCTGGCCACAGGAAGCCCAAATTGACTCTAAATAATACTTATTTTGTTACCATATTGTCTTGACCTCAGTCATAAAAGTACAATTTACATAAGTAAATATGATTGAAAAATAAAAAAAAAAACATCATATGTTGACTGTGTGGCTGTGTGAAACCCCTTATTGATTTCAGATTTGTGCCATTTAGCTTTACAATCCTGACACTTTTAACTCAAGCTTTTCATATAGCTGCACAAGTTAGCAGTCATGTGATGTTCATCTGGAGTGTTTAGATTTGGCATTGGGTGGGATCTGTGGATGTGAGATATAATCATGTTGGGAGGGCCAAACTCTGATGCTGCTGTAGGCTACCAGAAATGTTTTTACATTAAAAATGGTATTATATTGCTATTTGTGTATAGAGAGGTATTATTGTCTATAGATTATGAAATTTTTTTTTAGTTGTGGGAAAATGTAGTTTCACTGTAGATGCTAGCCTATCCTCTAATGATCTTTTTTAAATTTATGTTTAATGATGGATGTTGCGTGCTGTTATCACCATCTTCATATTTAAATTCTGTGGATCAATTGTCTGATATATTACATATGTAGTGGATAAAGTAAAGAAATTATGACAGGAGTAACACTTTGTCCTTATCTGCTACGGAGGAATTTTTAGATATTAATTTGGGTCTTGGCGTTTCTTTTTTTTTTTTTCAAAATTTTAGTAATGCAGGCATTATATTTGACAATTTCGTAATTTGATTTTGAAGGTAGTTTATAAATAATAAGATAAATTGCCATCAACACACCTAGTAGACTGTTAGACTAGTAGACTAGTTGTTTTGCTGGTAATTTATTTCTGTTATTCTAAATCTATCACAACGGGATGACAAGTTTCTGAGTTTGCATCGCTGCTTGGTGTTTATTTAACATTACCTACTTCTTTGTAACTTTAAACCTTGAAGTTTATTTTTGACATTTTTGCTTGCGTGTCTTACTGTTCTAGTTGTATGCACTGGCAGTTCTAAGAGATGTGGCTCCCCCCCCCCCCTTTTTCTTTTCATCAGTTTAATTTCTTGAGTATTCTTTTAAAATGAATTTGTGATAAAGTTGATATGTATGCTTCAGGGCTTGAAAGGTTTGTTATTCTAGCAAATATTAAGGGATGGGGAAGACCAGCATTTGTAATTCAGAACCAAAGTAATCCAGAGTTGGAAGTTACATTGTTTTCCACACTACCAGGCTGTTAACTTGGCCTTATTAAACAAAGTGTAATTCTGTGTAAGGCATAGTTTTTGTTTAGTGAAAAAGTACGTGTTTTTTATCTGTTGAAACATTTTAAGTGCCCTTTAAACAACATAGGAAGATCTAAAACAGTGCATATTGTGTCTTTGCCGTGTCATGGATGTAAATATAGTGCAGTTAATTATGCAAGATATGAGTTTGCTGTATTTTAAAAATAAACAAGTGCTGTACCAAATTACTACATTTTTTTACTCAGTTTATTTTTGGATTGTATAGACTAATCTTAAATGAAATATGTTGCATTTGTGTTTCTTCATTGTATTACAGTAGTACAGGGGAGAAACAGATGTACCCCCTGATACACTGGTGATAAAAGGAACTGTGAGTACAGTACTGAATTAAAAAAAAAGTAATGTGATTTAGTAGGTAGTAATCATGCTTAGAAAATTATGGCTTAGGAAGCTGAATGCAGTATTTATATTTTTGGGGAAATCATTTATTCTGTGCCACTTCTACATTTTCAGAGAGCTGCTTCAGGATGTTGGTCTTTTTATGTGTACATTTTATTTTTTACTGTGCTTAAGTTAAAGGTTAAGCATATTACGTGTGTATCTTACATAACAATGGCTGGAGAATTAAAGCTGAATTTTTGCAAATTTTTGAAGCCTGATAGATGTGTTCAGACATAATATACATGACAGATATATGTTTTTATAATGATAATGTTTCTAGCCTTAATCGCAGTGAAACCTCTGCTTAACGAATCTGTGACGGTGAAAAATCCTGTTTAATATCGGACCACATATGCATTCACTGTTGGTTTTATGAATGCTTTCGTAACGTTTTTTTCAATTATAGCAGAATGGTGGTAGAAAGTCGGATTTCGCGGATACATATTTTTAATTGCATGTCTTATCCCGTTTGATATAGACATTGTTCGCAGTAGAGCAGTTTCCTTTTCTGCGATTTGTAAATTTAAGTTTTCTTGAGACAAACAGAATTTTGGTTTTACCATGCGTCATCGGTGGGACAGGATACTGAAGAATTTACTACAAGAAGATTTGGTATATTTTGCTAACCAGAGTTGGAAGATATGAAGGTAAGTTTGAATCTGGCAAGAAAAAGATTGCATTCATTAGACATTATCTTACTGTAGAGGAAAACTTCTGCTAAATGATGAATCCACCTTAAACATTGTTAACAAGGTGATCTTCATCCAGGCAACCTGAATGCCATGAAGTGATTTATATTGCGATTTTTTTTAAGCCGTTGCTGTATTCGAGCCTGTTTAGATGATCATATATTCATTAAGCAGGGGTTTGACTCTACTTTGGTTATTGAGAGGCTCAGTGGATATTACTTTCTCTTTGGAGCTCTTTGGTCATTATTGCAGTAGCATTGTTACATTTTTGAATATCCCATGGGTTAATAATGGCAATCTGTACCAAATTAAGAATGGCATTGTAGTGACTATAATTGAAATGACAATGTTATGGTCAGATACCTTGTCTTTTGTTGACTTCAAGTAAAATGAAATTGTTGTACTTTTGTGTTTTCAAGTTCCGTATTAAATTAGAATTATAGACTGTTTTGAAGCATTAACTGGTATAGATGTTACTCTTCAAATAATTTTATACCTCTCATCCTCCTCAACACTGGCATGTTATTAAAAAAAATGAAAAAAATCTCCTGGGCAGTAACCACGGGAATCATGAAAGGGCCATGACGCGGTTGCCAAATGATGGTAGGAGCAGTATCTGTAGTTGCAAAATTGTCTGTTAGCTTCCACTGTTAAACCAAAGCAGGTATCTCTCCAGAAGATCTGAACAAGAAATTTGCAATGTTGAAGCTGTCTCAGTAATGCAGGAATAAAGAGTTGAAAGACATAATTTTCCAAAGGAAGTTTTATGAAACGGGTTCTTTAATTGGCTGGCTGTTAAACCAGGATTGAAATATGCACATGCAAATGTGTTTATACATTTATGCAAAGTAATGGTGTTTTTATGAATCATTTTTTGTTATTGTCTTATTTCTTTGGCATGTGATATTTGCATATTTTAGTTCTACAAATGCATTTTGTAAATCTCATTCTTAACACATTTTTTCAGAAGTAGCATAGGCCCAAATTCCTGTATGTTATGCAGTATTTATCCCATATTATTTCTTTAACTGGACAGACTTATTGATTTGATGGTGACTTAATCAGTCACTTGTATGAGTAATATACTCAAGTAAGTTTTTACACATATTGGACTGAATGATGTAAAAGTTTAATCTTTATTGGACATGCATATCCCCATTATAAAGTCACATGCATGCAGTCTACTAGGACTAGGTTTACATTTTTCAGTATGGGTGCCGTTACCCCCGTTATTCGTTATTGAAGTCCAGCCATCATTGTCTGCTAGTGGAGGATTTAAGTCCCTTATTCCAGCTAATTCTTTAGCTTCTGTTCTAATCCAGTTACTGTCATCCCATGCAGTGGGTGTATACAAAAATTGCCATTCACATTTTTCTGAATGTATTTTAAGAAGTCACAGTAAATATAATGTTACATACGAATAACAGCATAGTTGGCTTTCTGATGTGTAACTTGTGTGTTGTGCATTTCTGTGATTTTTCACAAATACCATTTAAGTCAGTTCTGATGCCTTAACAGACTGTAGAATTTGTTAACTGTCTGTATATCCAACAGATATGCATCTAAAAATGTAAATGGTAAGGTACTAAAAAGCTAGAAGAAATCCTAACCTGTGTGAAGAGTGGGTTTCAGCATGCTACTTACAGATGTTGGCTGACTGCTTGTGGTTAGCATACTTTGTTTAATTGAATGTATGTGACACCACTAAAAGATAAAAGAAGGAAAGAGATTTGTACTGGTCATTGCCGAACATGTTTACCATTTACTGGTGTGAGCTATTCTAGTTGCCAAACTTGAGTACTGACTTCTGCAAAGTTTAAAGAGTTATCTGATACAGGGCCTTGATTTCAAACTAATCAGAATAGCATCTTTGATTGTGTGGTTTCATGATACAAGTTATCTCACGGAGTATGAATTGCCAAGGTCTTTGTTGTGCAGTTTCTCCAGCTTCCTGTTACTTCTACCCTGAAAGTCCACATATTCTCCACAACATCTTGTACTCAAGTCACCTTTAGTTCCTTTCCTAAATACAAGGGACTTAAGTTCCACACCAGTGCAGAACAACAAGTAAAATTTAGTTTGCAGATGGAAAGGCAAGAGATTCTGAATTTATTCACAACACTCAACCAAAAAATTCACAGTGTTTTCTTAGATATTTGTGTTATAATATCATGTTGAGTATTCCTGCATGTTTCAATCAATAAGGGATTTTCATAAGGGAACTAATATCAATTGGTGCTGCTTAAAATTGAATGAGATGTTTTTATACATAAGTAACATGGTGTGAAGAGTTATGTAGTAAAATGTAGACAGTTCTTTGTAGGTTTTGTAAGGGAACTTGAATCTTTATATATGGTATCTTTGAGGCAGCCTTTGTCAGCTTCTGTTTAGTGCATATTTCGCCTTGGAGAGACAGGGACTGATGTTTCAAAGTGTTGGTCTGTTATTTATGTTGGAATGTAAGTTATTTTGTTCAGGTGTGAAACAGAGGCTCATATTTGGAGGGAAGATGAAAAGATATGTTGAAAATAAAGTACTTGGAAAGTATTAGGATATCCATTTGTTGAGTTGACAAAAGAATTGACATTGATAGTTGGGGATATACCCTACCCGCATTTCACATCTCCTTTCTCTGAACCTCTGAATATAACAACATAACAGCATGCCAATCAAGTCCACAAAGAGAGAGGGAGGGAGGGACAGAGAGAGCAGTGAATGTATATGGGAACAGTTGGTGGAACTGGGGAAGGCATGCAGAAGGGAGGCAGCTGCTAGGAAGATGGGTGGGAAAAGATGTGTGTTAATTCTTTCATTGACCCGTCTGTGGAGGGGTGAAGTATGTGAGCAGTGTAGGATTTGTAGCAAGGAACTCTGATTTAAGCATGTCACCTGTTAATGTTCAGATAGTAAAGTATATGAAGCTCTGATTTTCGTGGCATATTGCTAGTGTGGGTGGAAAGTGAATGTATATGGAAATCTAGCAGGGAAATATCTTGCAAAATTACTGCTATGAAAACAGGCAGGAGATGATTATGCTTTCTGAAGATAGAATGAGTATTAATTTTGTGAATACAGAATGAGCAGATAATTTGTCTTTGTCAGGAAAAGCTAGAAAGAAGTAAATGTGTAACAATAGTAAATCATTTTTTTCAAGTACCCATTAGTTTGCAGGAGTTGATGTAAATGTTTCTAGGTACCATGTTGATAGTTGCTGTGCTATTGTGCAGCTAGTGGTACTAAATTAGATAAAAGTACTAGCTTAAAATGTTCATTAATTGCTGATAACCTGTTCTTCTATAACTGGGGAAATGTGCCTGCTAACTGAAGGTAATGCAAGTTTTTAAATTGTGAGAATTTGTCCCTTCTGTGCCTCCGTGCATTTGTGTTTTGACAGGATTTATTGAACAACTCATTCTATTATTTTAAACAAGTCTATTATTTTAAACAGTATGTTTTAAATAATAGAATGAATTGTTGTGCTTTGACTGGATTTATTGTAATTCTGGTTAATGCAAGTTTGTCAGGCTTTCAAAGTAGTGCAGCTCAGATCTTTGCTCTTCTGGGATATTGCACTCTGTCAATGTGTGTGTGTGTGTGTTTGTTTTCCATTGTTTTGAAACCATATAGTGGCCTCATCTTCAAGGGTCAGGTGTCTGATTTATTGAATGTCTTACATACACTCATTGGTGGAATATAGTATCCAAGAAGATTTAAAATCTCAAGTTTGTCATGTAAGAATGTGGAGGCAAAAAAGAGAACATATTAAGAAGTAAATAGTTCTCAGATGAGCTGCATGTTGTGAAATTAACAAGCACACAACTGGAATTTATACGTAAATATCTTTATTGTGCAAATGACAGCAGTAGTTTGTCCACAAAATATGTGGTAACATTTTGACTTTATTTTTTGTTTTTAAATGAATCTACTCTTTATTATATAAGTAATGTACTTACTGAGGTTGGCTTGAAGAGACTCTTAAAACCTTCACAGAAAGTATGGCAACCTATGACATTGAGATGTTACATTAATTGGTTATTGTCATAATTACAACATGGGATGTTCATTTTAAATCTTACAGGGATTTCACTTATCACAGTGTTATTTTTGGACTTAATTGACTCCTAAGTATCTGGCATGAGTAATTTAAAAAAGTATATTACTGTTTAAGTTTTGTAAATATTGAAAACTTCTTGTTTTGCAGTTAAACCAGAAGAAGACGCAACAAATGACCTGGATTATGAATCATCACTTCCTGATGATGAAAATGAACTGATAACCTTGTCTCCATCCTCAAGTACAGCTGAGATTAGAAACAGTGAGGAGTTAATTACAATAAATCTAGAAGGCGAGGCTGATGATGGTGATTTTAGTAATGATGTAAGAGATCAGAACTTGCATGATGTTGATAACACAGCCACAAATGTTTCTATTTTGCCAAACAGTGACTTACAAGTTGTACTCTCCTCTGAAGTGAACAGTGTGCTCTCTCTATCTGAATCTACCAGGCAACTGTTATCCCTGGCTGAGAACTGCAGTGACCTTGTAATACCTACTGAAGATTTCTCTCAGTCAGGGTTTGAAACCAGTGTGCAAGCCGCTGGTATTAGTATGTCGGATCAGGATGATGTCCATGATGGTTCTGCACGCAGGTTCTGTGTTCGAGAGGCAGATAATGTTTTTAGATGTAAAGTGTGCAGTAAGACCTACACCCACATCAGTAATTTCTGTAGACATTACCTTACGACACATCGGAGAAGCAAGCAGGCATTCACTTGTCCGTGGTGCAAAAAAGAATTTACCAGGAAAGACAACATGATGACTCATATGAAAGGAGTACACAGAGCCTGAACTTTTTTACTGCTGAAAGAAGCTCTACATTCAGTACTTCATTTTAGTACCTTTCTGTAAATAAGTACAAGCAGTGTTTTTGAGAGAATATGTTACTTATTTTGTATGTCTGCATGCAAAACATTTTACCTTCAGTAGTGCATCAATATTTCACCAGAATCATCTTGTACTTTTCAGAGTGTCTGCCATTAGACATAACTTCACAAAATGTTTCCTGTGTTTTTCATGTATGAAGTAGCCTTCTTCAACATGGCTTAAAAATCAGATGTGTTTATGTCGTTAGGACCTGGTAACTTTACACGTTTAATTTTTAATGTTTGAAGTGAAACTTAACCCATATTATGTGACATTCTTATATATTTTGAGCACATTTTGGATTTGTGTATAAATTTATTTCCAACACTCAAATGAGATGATACCAAAAGAAACTAACATTAATTTCAGATATCTTTCTGTCTGTGTACACGGGCCATACCAGAAGCAGTGAGCATGTAAATGGAGGTACTTTTACAAAAACAGATGTTTTCCTAGTAACTGGAGATGCACTGACATTTTTTTCACAAATCCATTTTATGTACCATACATTTTTACCAGTGCTGCACAATCTTGAATATGTCACTTCAGTAGAAGTTCATTTCAGCATGCCTGAACCATGCACATACATCTTCATGGACTGCCATGTCATTCTTATAGTGTGAGTCAGTTGTGATATTTCAAGGTCCTGAAATGAGGTGTCCAAATGCCGACTAGGAAGGATTGGAGGACTTCTCCCTGTACTTTTCATCTGCCCCAAATTTCAGACATGCTGTGTGAGGTGGTGCTTTGTGTTGAAGAATGGTGTATCTGTTGAAGGTTGCTCATCACGAAATGCACATTGCAGTTTATGGCATGTCTAAATGTAGTGAGTAGCACTGCGGGTTTCCCAACCGGGCATAAAATCAACCAGCACTCCAGAAGACAGTTTCCATAACTTCCATGGCCAATGACATTGTTCTGGCCATTGGAGATGCAGCATGGTGCCATTCCATACTTTATGGCCTTATTTCAAAGTCAAAGTAGTGGAACAAGGTTCCATTACAGATCCTGATAATCAGTAGAGAATTGTTGCCCCCATCAGAAAATTGTTTTAGGAAGATGTGGCTTTGGTTGCTTTTTTGTGTTTATCTGTTGGCAAGCGGGAATCCAGCTGAACATTCTGCCCAGTTGCGGATGTGATATCATCTGCCAGGCATTGTGTTTGGTTCGAAATGATGGTATGATTTCTCTTTTCAGCACTGTTTAGTCGTTTGTAATGAGTGCATCAGCTTTGTGCTTGTTGAATTCTGTGCTAGTGGTCCTTGGTCAGTAACTGTGGGGAGTTGGCAATTCCCATGTTGCCATTATTGGAGTGTTTGACCCAGGCCTGCACATTGCTGTGCACCCATCTTCATAGACGCACAGTCTGTTAACATTGTCTGTAGCCAAACTGTTCTTGTTTGCAAGAAACTCAGTCACAGAATGCAGGTGATGTGAGACATCACTGAAACCTCTTTGTTGCTATGGTTTCTGTGTGCTGTATGTGTTGGATTGATATTTCAGGTGGAGATTACAAGATGGCATTTCCATCCACATAATTCTCAGTGTGTGATGTTTTGTTGTAATGTGTGGAATATAATGCAGCTGATGACTTTTGGTTTGGCCCATGTGGATTATTGGTGATTCTGTAGGTATATGTGGCAATGACTCATTTATTAGTCTGTAGGCTTCTAAGATTTGTGATTATTTTGGTGATAACTAAGTTGATTAGTGGCCGTTGAATGTGATACAATGTACTCTTATGGATGTACTGCCACTTCTGAGTAACCCACTGCCTTCATCATCAGGGTGGATAAATTGATCTATCCATCATGATGACGGGGGCAGCAGTTTTTTATGAAATGTCAGTGTATATCTATCGGACTATGTTGTATCACATTATGGAAGGCAGTAATTTTCATTTTGCAGGCTTGTCTACTGTAATTCATTTCTAACATATGTAACGTTTGGGAGTTTATTTCTGGATGTACTGTGATTAAGGTACACATCTGTGATGCAAATTCATATGTATAAAGGATGTCATGCTTTTAAGAAATTATTCTGTGTATGTTCCATCACTTGAACACACTAAATTTCTTGTGATATTGTCCCAGAGTTGCAGTCTGTAAGAAATTCAAGAATGAATGGCATTATATGAATGAACAGTAATAGATTTCTTGCTTGGTGCTGTGAATTTGTGGCTTGCAGGGCATACAGAGGTTGCCTGTCTGTGATGTACCTGTAGAATCATAGTAGTCACAGAGACCTGACACTTTTTATACAAGTTATAATTTCCAGCAGCTGGAACATTATTCTGGAGTATGTGCTGATGAACCTTCTGTTGCTCATATTTGAAAACTGGATGAAAAATATGTAAATGTTAGTTTATGTAAATGGTCAATATATAGAAAATTACCTGTATGTAGTAGAAATATGGAAGGTCAAATATAAATCACTAACCACTTAGAAGACAGAAATAAACACAATAACAGTGCATTTAAACCGGTGTTCAAGATAGATGGGGTTACACTGCTTATTTCTCTTGTTTTGTTTTGCTTTGCTTTCCTGCAGAATTATTCTCTTGTCCATCAGTTCTGTTGAGCAACGCAGTCACCCTGTGTAGTAGATGGTTTGAATACTTGCATCTCACTTAGAACTAGTGGTGTTACATTTTATCTGTTTAGATTGCTTCTTAGACCTGCTGATAATTGACTGCACCTTTCATGAAATTCTCAGAAAATTATTAACCAAATTATCTGTCATGCAATTTAATCTGACAAACATAATGTGAGGTGTATCAGTTTGTATAATCAGCTGAAGTTGAGTTTCATCCATCATGGGAAAACTGATACTGATATTAGGCGTGGCTAAAATTTGGAAGTTTTTGCCTCAGAGAGTATTTTGAGGCAGGTTTGGTAGATCAATAGAGGTAACTTTGACTCAGTTTGCATTGTATCTTATAGTATTGATGTTTTCATGCACTTTGGTTAATGTTTTTTGCTTTTGACATTTGAACTGGTTTTTCGCCACTTCTACAAGCTTAGAAAAATCATTAGTCTGAAAATATTATTCCATATAATTCTTATCACACAAACACATTCTGATAAAATTCTCAAGAAAATCATGTTATTTAGTAGTGATATCGCCATTGCTGGACAGAGGAGACTGTAGGGGTGAGTGACCATGGGAATGAAGTGTGGATGTATAAGGTGTGACTTGCTTAGTGGTGAAGGTTTGTCATGGCAACACATAGTGTGGTACTTTCATAGTACCTATCAAACTATGTGGTGTTATAACCCAGATGACTGCACTATATTGTACAGATGATTCAGTGAGAAAGAAAGAAAGGGAGGAAGAGAGCCAGGCAGACTGACATACAAGGGCAAAAACCTTCTGCCTTTGCTAACACAGGTCATTTTTTTCTGTGTATCATCTCTGGTAGAAATGCTGTTAACTGTGTTGTGATTCTCTGTGTTTTGTGGAGTAATGTTGAGTCACATCCTTCACATCAAAAGTCATTATAAGGTCTACAGATTTATGTCATGATGGTGATGGTGATAAGGAGTTCATTGTTTCAAAGAGAGGTCCTGTTTCTTTACTCACTTTGCAGTTTGGATGGTGTAGTACATAGTATAGCAGTTTGCAGTTCTATTTACCATTTTACCCATTCAGAAGCATTACAAAGTTGCGTGTCTGCACAGTAGGCTATGCTGTGTGACTGTGAGTAGTGTAATGTTTCAGTTGCTGGTGTTATGATAGTGTGCACCGTCCTGTTAGCCAGCACATTCGCTGTTTTTAAATAAATATGGAATTTGGCTTGTTTTGGGTCTTGAGTGTTATTAACAAAAAATTATTTTTTAAGTCATACATCTTACAATTTTCCTATTGTATTTCCAGATACAGAAAAGAAACCATTTTGAAGTTATCTTTATATGCAAGAACTGTAGACACTTATTCTTGGAGGCATTTGTTAATGGCAAACCTTTGTATCCGATAATTTCTTTTAGTCAGAAACAGTAGATGTTCAGCTGACATTGATGTCCATGGCTGGGCTGGAAGAAGTGATGGGCTTCGGTCTTGTAGAGTAATGCATGTTTCGTATTCAGCAGGATTTTTGTTTACTTTCAGAGACTTAGTGAAATGCAGGTTATTGAATTCCCTGAACACAAACATTATGTTACTTGAATATATTAAAGAAGTTTGTGGTTATTTTATCACTATTTCACTGCATTTATTAAATTATGATACACAATGGGATGTATAACATTGAAATTGTCTGTCTTTGTTTGCTGGGAGAATCATTAATGACAGTTTTATAGAAAGTTGTTTTATGTTTTACACCTTTGTTGGTAATTTATTACGTGCAAATTTTTCCCACATGGTAAAGAAATAGAAGAAACACTGTAGCAAGTTACTTGCCTGTAAATGAGTGAGTCAGAGTAAGCTGTGGTGATGTGTAAAATTAAAAAGGTGCAAATATTGAAACATTTTTACATAATTTTCTGGCTACATTTAATTTTGGTGTACGTAACTGAAAGCATGAAGTTCTGCCTCGCCTTTCCCTTCCTTCCTTACGCTTTAAATCCGTCTCTGATCAGGGTGTCATATGCTTTATGTGTAGACAGAATTCAGTAACCGAATCTTTTAGTGATTACCTAGTGTTTCTTTTCATAAACATATCAGTTCAGACTTCATACTGTACCTTGTGGACTACAGTTGGTATGACAGGATAGGGTCTTGTAAACATTTTCATTGTAATCAGGATTAGTAGAAACAAAATCTGGTACCGTTGGGATACTTTTTCCTTACAGGATCATATTCATTTATTTTCATGTTGGCTAGAGGGTAAATATCCCTACAACAGTTTGTGCAGGATATTCTGTGGTAGGGCCTCTCCCATTGCTAAATAGTAATGGCAGTACATACCCTGAACAGGTACTACATGAAGCGTGTGTGGAGTCGTCGGTGCTAGAAGCGAATAATAGTGTATCCATGGACTTGTATCTTGTTTTGTGATTAGAATTGAACAGATTAATTGTAACTTCTTTTTAAAGGGAGATAAGTGTAGGGTTATATTTGTTACAAATCAAAATAATGATTATTGTGGTGGTAAATGGATATGAGATAGGATGTGACCCCTGGAGGAATGAAACTGACAGATTATGCCTTTTGGGCTGCAGATTATTGGACTGTGACTGGATTATATATGAATAGCTGAAGAGAGCCACAACATTGAAGCCTCTGTGGTTCTTTTGTAAAAAATTTGTGTATTTTGGAACTTAAAAGTACAGGGACTTTTTTTAAATGACCCCATATGTTAATTACTGAATTACATTGGAGTTATTTTGCTTGATGGTAGGAAGTGCAGTATTCTCTTTTCTATTTAGCCATTAGTTAGGGTTTACACATTTTAGTTCAATGCTTTGCAGGAACTAGTAGCTTCTGTACTCACTGTACATAAAAATTGGTGTTGGAAGTGGTTTGCTATGGTTAGCAGACACACATGACCTGAAGCATGTTTATTGCACATTTAATTCTGCTGGTGAAATTGGAAACAACATTCTAAATGTTTTCCTTCAGTTTGTCTTCAGTGTGAGGATTATTATCATATGCTTGATCTCTTAATATGCCCCACACGTGAACACTGCACAAGTTCATATCAAATTAAAAAGGAATCCACAGTCCTCTGCTTATTATTCTGTAAAAAAAAAAAAAAACATAGAATTGTATCTGGTGTGAACCACCACACTATTGTGGTGAAAAGTGGCGTAGGTTCTTTAGTAACTGGTTAGGGGTTCTGCAAATAGTGCATCTGTGTGTCACATATCGGTGTGTGAACTTATGGTCTCGGTAAAAGGTGGGCCCCAGAATCCTAATTTCTCTTTTAACATAACCACACACAAACCGAAACATCACATAATAATACCCTGTGGATTAACATGGGATTTTCTGCAGACCATCACCTGTCATTCAGAGTGTAGGTTTTCTTGCTGCAGTATGCACTGCACAGATGTACCGGTTCATCAAATTTAGTCTTGCTTGAGAATCTGTCCTAAAGTTTGTAAACTACAGTATTCTTATTGCGGTGCCAGTATGAATGCTGATGCTGCTGATGATGCAGGCATGCCTGTTTGCTGTGTATATCAGGCTGTACTTGTTCCAGTACTTCAGTACTTGTTCCATCTCTTCCTCAGCATGTGTCTTGTGTGTGTTATGTTACAGCCTGATATGGCACCTGTCACTGAAAACCCTTCGACTTATTTGTAATTTTTTTTTGTTTGAATAGGCACATCAGAAAACTTCAGTCTGAATTCATGATGACTCTTCTTGTGAATATTGTTTTTACTGTATGTTTCATACAAAAACGTGATGTTTCGATGGAATTTGCAGATGGCCTGTAGTGGCCTTACAGCTTTACCAATAAAGAAAGTGGGAATGAATTGGTGGGTGGTCTCGGTGTGTAACATAAGTGACTGCATGGGATGTGACATGATTATGGTCATTTAAAATAATGGTACTGTATTTCATAAAAACAAATTGTATATGAAGTTCTTGTAATTGAAGTGGAAGTGTTGTGTATCAGGAAGTGGAGTAACGCTCGTTGCTGTCCAGAAAATCTGAGCTGTACTTAAAAACCTACATTGGAAAAGTACACCCACCAGCTCCTGCCCTTATTAACTTCCAGTTTGGTCTGTGCAGGAATTACCTTGTAATTCACGTAGGGTCATAATTACTTTGTCATATTTAATGTTTTACAGTCAAACATGTCAGGAACCAGTATTAATGGAATATTTAGGAACCTTAAGATCCATGGTTATAGTGCTGACATTGGTATTTCAAGTTCACACAGAAATATAAAGATCTTAGAGGATTTTTTAAGGGAAATTTGAAGGGTTTTTGATATAGTAGCCATGCAGATCTCACATTCAGTAATTAGTGACTTTACAGGACAAAAACCATAAACACATAAGTATCCTGAAGTGAACACAAAACAAATATAAATTTTGCACACAATACTTAAGATTATTACAGTTAAACACAATGCACTGTATTAAACACACACACATTCACAAATATTAGGTGCATATTGTTGTTATGTGGTACACTGCATAAACTTCCTGTGTTGAACATGGTGGCAGTGCAGTTGGCATATGACATTTCCTGCTTCTTGTTGCTGTAGAAAATCATTGAGTTACTTATCTTTACCCCTCATCATAGTGAAAACAACTGTGGAGATTGATCTTGATGAACTAAGAGTATTATTTCATCACTGTGTATTGGTAGAATGTTGTGTGAATGGGAAATTGTTAAAGATATTGATGCAACAACAAATGGGTGAAAAATTGGTTGCACGGGAACTTCCATGGTTCTAAGGTGGGAAATCTATTAACCCTTTGGCACTGGAGCTGGACATTTAAGTTCTAATGCACCCTTTATGTAAAACTTGAATTTTTTGTGAACCAAAAAAGATAACTTTATGAAATGAATGGTGTTTTGTGGGGGTAAAAGTGGAGATTGTCCAGCATGTCTTAGAAGGTTAAGTTAATATATTATTGACTGAACATATGAAATACAGTCATTGGGTGGTAGCAATACTAGCATCCAATATGTAGTATGGGCAGTTGCTGAAGTTTAAAAGGGCCATATGTGTGTTAGTCATACAGGAAAACTTGAGTACAAAATTATTGTAAAGTCTTAGGCAGGAGCGCTTCCTTAAATGGTGTCATCTTCAGCATGTTTCATTGTTAATTCTTCTTGAATAGAAAGTTTGCGGTATCCTTTACTAATGAAATTTAAAAATTGTAACATTAAGCTGTGCTTTCACATTTTTGACGGTTTAGAGATTTGACTGGATATAGGACTGCAAATAAAATACAGATGTTAAGAGAAGTTGTGAATTTGTGTCAGACCGTAGAGGTTTGAGGTTTTGACAGTGGTGTTGGTGATTGCACACGAAGGAATCTGGAGATGGCAGCATAAATTGCAGGAAATTTTTCCGGGTTGATTGAACCCATTGAACTGCACTGAGCTGTGCAAACTGAGGAAACTGCAAAGCTACAACATTGAAGTTGGCAGAAGACTGAGAAGCTCTACTCCCAGGCAGCTGAACAAGCCGATCTTCTGGGAGTTGCATTGAATGGTGATTGTTTAGTTTCCTGTATTTCCATGCCTTTGTGATATTCATTTGCATTGTTTAGGTGGCACAAACAGTCTGTGAAGCTAGTGACTTTCTTATTGTATATTTAAGTGAGCAGAAGGTAGGTCTGTATGACAGAAGCTGCCCAGACCATGTCTAGAGGGATATGATGTGTGAAAGAAATTTACATCAGGGGGTGAAGGGTTCTGGTGTGGTCACATTTTATAATTAAAACTTGTAATTGAATCCATATAGAGAGGAGGAAAATTAACACAACATAAAATACCATATGTCTTTTGTTGCTTACTACAAGTTAGCATTTAAGTGAGCCCTCATACTGCATAATTATAAATTGTATTTAACTGATATAACCTGACTGAGGTGGAATTGCTCCTTCAGGCCTTAAGAACTAATCAACCAGGTGATTTTTCAAAAGCTGTGCCAGTCATCATTGTCGTCGTCGTCGTATAAAATGGGAATAGCTGTGTGATTTCCTGTAAAGTTTTGGCCATTTTACAAAAGATTCCTTCTGAGAGTCTAATAGATTATGGAGGACAGCAGATGTTGTAACAATTTAATTTTTAACAGCTTCTTCTTTGCAGTGTGCTGATCCCTTAGATAAGTTAAACTTGGCATTCATTTTTGGATGATTCATGATCATGCACTGATGATTCATTGTGAGAAACAAGATAAAAAAAGTGCATATACAAATATGTAAATTTACTGCAGTATGCTGTTTATACTGCAATAAATTTACATATTTGTGTATGCACTTGTTGGTCTTGTTTCTCATAATTGGTATTCAGTATTCAAAATTTACATTCTATACTTTTTGCGGGCATGAGAGAGTTGCTGTAAATTTTCTGTGATTTGTTAGTATTCTCCTAGGGTAAGATGTCATTAAATGGTCTTTCAGTGTATATCATCATCTCACATTACAGAAATTAAGTGCACAAAATTGAAAAATCTCTGTGACAAATTAAGTGGTACAGACAATTCAACTTGAGAAGTTACGAGTGACTAATCAGTTTCCTCAAAGTGTGCATGCTAATTAGGCAACTGATGTCTTGCTTGAAATGGGTGAGTGACAAATCTTGGAAGTTTTCTGGGGTGTTAAGCCATATTGACTGGTAAATAGTTAACTGACCCTGAAGGTGGAGGCTGTACCTTCCTCCAAAATGTAACTATTTCCCATTCAACACAATGTAACATACCATAAGACTTGATTCTTCATGAATGCCCCAGAGGTTCCATACTGGCATATGAGCTGTGTGATATTTAGCAGTTTACCTCCTGTCTTCCACTCCTGTGCTCCCAGTCATCCCTTCTATTCTGCTTCCTCCTCCATTCTCTTCTCCCTCTCTTCCCTGCCACTCCTCCTCATCCTGCTCCTCTTCCTCCTCCAGGTTTTATTTTTCTTCCTTGTTTTATTCTTCATTACTTTGATTGTAGAGTTAATCTGTTACTTATTGTAGACTTGACTGACTGTATTGCTCTTTTTTTCTCTTCAGCTTATGACAAAACTAATGCTGAGAGTTGTGAATACTGGAACTCTTCTGGCAGTCGTGATAGGATTTAGTACAGTAAACAACATTGTACTTATTGTTACCATCCTCACAATTAGGTTTTACTAGTTAAAGTGTCACAGTGTGATGTGGTAGATAGTTAAATGTTAAGTTGTGAGCATGGTAATAATAACAACCGTACTGTTAACTACTCACATGGAGATGCATAACATAAAATTGATTAAACAGCACTGGTTTTGCAACATTTTGATTATATTGTATCAAGAGATGTTTTTTGAGTGGAAATGAGGAGCCTTATTAAGAGTTGTTGTTGTTGTTGTTACAACTGACCACCGAATTCTGTGTTTCTGCAGTTCATACTCTGTGAATGAAGTTCAGTGATGTCAGAATTGTTTCACTCATCAGTCTTGCTTACACATGTTTATGTTAAGTAAATTCTACTTTATATGAAAGTGCAGTATGCATTTTGAAAGAATGCAGTATGCGTTGTGAACGTATGATGCTAAATGAAGAAGAATCGTCAGCATTGCTTTTCTTCTGTACTGTCATTTCATGAAGAGAAATTCCACCAGCTTGAAACATTAATTACAAACTTTCCAGGAGTTTGCATACGTGTCATTATCCAGGTTTCTAACCCCTCCTGATATTTCTGCCCCATAGCACACACACTTTTTGGCTTCATTAGAAACTTCGAGATTATATGGATACTCAATTACCAAGTGTCCTCGTAACGAGCAAGATAATATGTATTAAATATCTGCAATTGAACATTGAAGATTCGCCCAGTGTTCATAAGGAAAAGGTAATAACCCACTTTTATTGTTGATAGTTTTTATTTTATTGTTATAAATTGGTTGCGGTGGGAGCAGTATGGAAATGTAGCACAGCTTTATTTATAAAATTATCAAGAAGTATGAGGTGTTAAGCTGGAAAAGTAGTTGAAGCTGGGAACTAAATTCTGTGTTTACAATGGGAATAATTTTGTTATTTTTCAGAGTAGTAGTATTCAACTGTTGACCAGTGGCACCTGTGTCAAGAGTAGCTTTCTGGCTGTGTTCATGCTTTTTGATAATTATGCATCTGAGTTTTTAAATTGTGTCAGTGAGTACTGTATGTAGCTTTTTTGTTAGCATTGTTGAGAAGACAGGATTAGAAAATTACTATTACCATTAAAAATGCTAGCCATTATCTTGGACAGATTAAAAGTTAGTTGTGGTGGTGTGTTGTAGATAATGGAGAAAAATTGCATGATAACTCTTCATCCATATAGTACATGATTATTACCCTGCAGGCATTTTTGAGGTTATGGTAATTTTTGTTCCAAGTGAATGCATTCTGTCAATGTAGTACAAGGTTATTATTTTTAATTCAATAAAAGCCTTTTCCTTGGATGTGACATGTAGTTAATTTATTTTATAATTTTAGATTTTGGTGCTTTTCTTTTTGTATCCTGTAAACCCTATGTCCTACTATTTATGAAGAATGTATGAATGGTTTTGCCTTGATTTTGTTTAAATTTTTTCTTAATTTGACATATTAATTGTGCAGTTTTGCATGTACATTAGAATATATGTGTGTTTATTGATGATGAACAAATTTTGTGCGAGGGAATTGCAAGTGTATTGCTGCTGCTGACACCAGTGTATGTGCATGGTGTTACTGTGTGCTTCCTTGTATTCAGTTTCATTCCATGTACCCATGTTGCTGCCAAACTTTTATGTGTATTTAGCCTGACTGACAGTGATATACGTAGGTTGTGCAGTTTGTGAATTGCACAACCTTTTGCACCAGGTTGTGAGGGCAGGGGAGGGCCATATTCTGTTGGATTTCCATTTTATAATTAATTACATTGAGCTGTTGATTTTAGTAATTTATTAGTTGTGACTGGCAGATACAGTTACCAGTGCCACATTTAGATCAGAAAGTTGTGCAAGTTTACATACATTGAAGTGGAGAATGTAGTTTTGTCTGTTCATGCAGTGGCAGTATGGTAGCTCTGCATATGAAACTCTAGAAACATTCGTGGTTTTGGAAACATAGTTATTTCAGTGGGGGGAGTATGTGTGTTGCAGCTTAAGGTGGACTGCTGAAGATGACAAGAGTTCTGTGACATACATTTTGTTGGAAATATTGTGTAGTAATTGATGTGTAATGAATATTTTTGAATCTATGCTTCCAACTCCATGGATAAATAGCTTGTTAATGCAAGTTGTTCTGCATTGGATGTGCATGCTTTTGCATTGCTTGTTTCCAGATCCTATAATTTTGCCGAAGTCAGAGGTGCGTGAAGATGGGCAAGGCGAGGGTGAAGGAGGTGGTGGAGGAAATGGAGGGGGGGAAAGGTTAAACTCTCCAGGTGGGGAACAACAGCAGTCATCTTTACCTCCCACATCAGCTTCTGCCCCTCCACCTTCTCGTCCTCCCATCAAACGTCGTGCTCGCCGCCGTGCAACATCAGCCAGCCAGGACCCAGCAGAACAGTTAACTGAAATGAGTGTTCGGGGTTTGAACCTTTTTCGCTATGCCTCCATTTCAGAGGGAGTGTACCAGTGTACTGAATGCGCCAAATCAGATGTCCAGAAAACATTCAAAAATAAATATAGCTTCCAGCGACATGCGTTCCTCTATCATGAGGGTCACCAGAGGAAGGTCTTTCCATGCCCTGTTTGTGCTAAAGAATTCTCAAGGCCTGACAAAATGAAGAACCACATGAAAACTGTTCATGACTGTTTCATGCCAAAAGATTGTGTGTTTCCACTGGGTTTCTTCTTGCCCCACTAACAAAGAAAGAACTTGGATATACATGACAGTCATATAAGGGCTGAAATATACAGAGGAATGAAGACAGATAGAAAAATTCCTTTAGAATCCCTTTCCTGGTGTTTGATATACATATGTATATATGTGGTGTGTGTGTGTGTGAATACACACACACACACACACACA
>Ga0131853_10006800_pt1 | contig 20650 bp, 12 predicted proteins | sample TergutLab28metaG_FD_92764 | JGI IMG/M metagenome (GOLD analysis project Ga0131853, IMG submission 92764) | Labiotermes labralis P1 segment gut microbial communities from Petit-Saut dam, French Guiana - Lab288 P1 (version 2) (version 2) | ecosystem: Host-associated > Arthropoda: Insects >...
CGTCACGTCACGTCACGTCGCCGAGGTTCGCCCTGCGAAGGTGACCTCCGCGAAGGTCACTCCGCCGGGGTCACCTCACAAGTCCCGCTTCCCGGAGGGAAGTTCGGCGGGGCTCACTTCTCGAAGCGGGAGGGCACCGGGAAGTACCCGCTGAGGAACGCCTGCAGGACGCGGTCCTGCTCGGCGGCCGGCACCTCCGCGTCGGGCGACTCCCCGATGCAGAAGGTGTCGTGGCTGCGGGTGGCCAGCAGACGGCTCAGCACCGAGTGGTGCTCGTAGTTGCCCGCGTTGACGTAGCGGCACGAGACGGAGCCGGGCGCCGAACGGGCGGTCAGGTAGCCGAAGTGGTGGTGCAGCGAGGAGACGATCGAGAAGTCCGAGTGGCCGCGGAAGGGGTTGGCCGCGGTGCGGGCCACCTCCTCGGGGAACCGCTCGGCGATGTCGGCCAGGACGCTGCGGCGCAGCGGGTGCGGCGCGTGCAGGAAGCCGTGCGTGGCGGTCCGCCCGAACGCCTCTTCCAGCAGCTCGCGGTTGTTCTTGGCGGCGGCGAAGTAGCCCTCGTCGTCCGCGGTGCGCTCGGTCGGCGGGACCGGGGTCGGCGAACGGAAGAACTTGGCCACGCCGTTGCTCTGGAAGAACACCTGGGCGGTCAGCGGGCGCCCGAAGAACACGTCGTCGTTGAGGTACAGGAAGTGCTCGGCGAGCCCGTCGATGCGGTGCAACTGGCTCTCGATGGCGTGCGAGTTGAAGGTCGGCAGCCAGGCCTGGTCCTCGAATATCTCGCGGTGGCTGACCACGGTGATGCCGGGCTGGTCGGTGTCCAGCCATGCCGGGGTCTGGTCGTCGGTGACCAGGTAGATGTTCCGCACCCACGGCGCGAACATCTCCAACGACCGCAGCGAGTACCGCAGTTCGTCGCGGTTGCGGAAGCGCACGTCGCCGGCGTCGGCCTCCTGGGTCGCCATGCCCAGCCGGGCACGCGCGCCCTGGCGGCGTTCGCGCCAGGCCGGGTCGGTGTCGTCGACCCAGGTGTAGACGGCGTCGACCGGGAAGTCGACGTCCCACATCAGCTGCTTGGTGAACTGCGCCAGCGTGGGGTAGTCCCGGCCGGCGACGCGGAGCTTGGCGGTGGGCGCCAGCGACGGCAGCCGGTCACCGAGCAGCGTCGCCGCCCGCGGGGCCACCCGCCAGCCGTCGTCGTCCTGCGCCCAGAACTCGATCGTGCACCCGTAGGCGGGGCCGTAGCGCAGGGTCCGGCTGCGGGTGGTCACCGGCTTGAAGACGCGCAGGCCCGCGATCTCGCCGACGCGGCCCAGCCGTTCGGCCAGCACCGCGCCCGGGGCGGCACCGCGCGGGGTGACCAGCTCGGCGTACACGGGCTCGCCGTACAGGGCGGTGGACAGGGCCTCCAGCACCCGGCTGCGCTCCTCGACCGCGACCGCGAGGCGGTACGCCGCGCCGTCGGCGCGCAGCAGGATGAACGGGATCCCGGCGTCCTCCAGGACCTTGGAGGCGACCTCCAGGTTGGTCTGCGCCATGCGCGGGCTGGTGATGTCGTCCCGCTCCTCGGCGAGCCGCCCGGCGGACCGGATCAGCGACCGGTTCTGCGCCTGGATCAGGACCTCGCGGGCCTTCTGCTCGTCCGCGGAGTTGGCCAGGTGGGAGACGGGCGCGGCGACGCTGAAGTTGCGGGTGCCGCCCATCGCGAGCCGCCGCGCGGTGCGGTCGGCCCGGTCGGCCAGCCGCGCCGGGTCGTCGCGCCGCGCGACGAGGCGCCCGAACAGCTCCTCCCACTGCGCGGTGATCTCCTGGCTGCCGAACCGCTCGTACACGCCCGTGCGGGCGGCCTCGCCCATGGTGCGGCGCAACGTGTCGTCGCCCATCAGCCGGGCCATCGCGCCGGCCAGCGACTCGACATCGCCCGGCGGCACCAGCAGGCCGTCCACGTCGTGGCGGATGATCTCGGCGGGGCCGGTGACGATGTCGTACGCGACGACCGGCACCCCGGCGGCGAACATCTCCAGCAGGACGAGCGGGAACGCCTCGTTGCGCGACGGCAGCAGGCACAGGCCGGCCTTGGCCCACTCGTCCTCCATCGCCTGCGACCTGCCGACCAGTTCGACCCGCAGGTGCAGGCCCAGACCCTCGATCAGGTGGCGCAGCCGCACCTCCTGCGGGCCGTCCCCGAAGATCCGCAGCCGCCAGTCGGGGAACTGCTCGGCGATCCGGTGGAACGCCTGGATCGCGTGGTCGAGCTGCTTCTCCGGGGTCATCCGGGCGGCCAGGACGAGGGTCTTGCTCTCCAGGTCGGCGCGCGGACGGTAGCCGTCGGGAACGGCGTTGGCGATCACCGCGAGTTCGGGCGCCGACGCCCCGAGGGAGTCGGCGAACCAGTCGTTGGTGCGCTCGGTCAGCGAGACCAGCGCGTCGATCTGCGGTCCGTAGACGAGCAGCGGCTCGCCGGGCACGCCGCGCAGCTGCGACGCCCGGTGCTCCTCGTGCACGGTGATGACGCGCGAGGGCACGAGTTCGGCGGCCGCGGCCATCAGCGCCGGCGTGGTGGTGATCAGGACGTCGCAGTCGAGGGAGCCGAGCGCGGCGGTCATCTCGATGTCCGACAGCCGGTCGAAGGTGCCCTCCCACACCGGCTTGATCAGCTCACTGGGCAGCGACTCCAGCGTCCGGCAGGCCGACTCGTCGAGCGTGGTGCGGCGCACCGGACGGCCGTAGGCGCCGGTCCTGTCCACCAGGTAGCGCCGCTTGACCTGCTGGGCTATGGAGAAGAACGGCTGGGACTGGGTCTTGAAGACGCTCAGCACCTCGACGTCGTGCCGCGGCGCGAGATGCACCGCCTGGGTGTAGGCGGCCATTTCCGTGCCGCCCATCTCGTCGCCCCAGGTGAGCAGAAATGTGATCCTCATGCGTCCTCATCGGCAGTGAATTCGGCACAGGCGACAGCGAGGGCTCCGGCCGGTGTGACATAGGCGTGCACCCGCACCACGGAGCCGCCGTCCAGGGCGATGATCCGGTAGGGGGTGCGGAAGACCTGCTTGGGGTTGCGCACGTCGGTCAGCCGGCGGGCCACCTTGAGCCGGGTCCTGCCCACCCTGAGGTGGACGTCCCAGGTGCGCTCGGTGCGCTGGCCCCTGGTCATCGCGGCCAGCGGCAGATCGAAGGTGAAGGTGTCGCCGTCCCAGGCGACCCGGGCGGCGGCCGACTTGCCGGTGCCGCGCCGCACGGCCTCGGCGGTGTACTGGTCGGCGGGGAGCCGGCGGCCGAGCAGCCGGCCGTGCACGGTCACCCGGTCCCAGCGCAGGTCCAGGTCGACGAGTTCGGCCTGGCGGGCCGGTCCTGAGACCTTGAGCAGGGCGCGCCCGTTCACCGAGCGCATCGGGCGGAACACCGCGCCGGTGGCCGGGCAGGGCGGGCTGGGGACCGTCGGGCCGTCGTCGGCGCGCTGGTCGGGTGCGGCCAGGTCGACCCGGGTCTCGCGGCCGTCACCGTGGACCAGCACCGCCGAGAACCGCCAGACGCCGCTGCCGAGGGCGAGCGCCCCGGGCCGGCCGTCGTCGCGTGCGGCCGGCGCGGTCCCGGGGGCCGTGGCATGGCGCAGCGCCACCGTCGCGGTGAGCAGCACCGCCCCGCCCATCGGTTCGCGCACCAGCGGGACGGACGAGCGCTCGGCGTTGCGGACGAGTTCGAGGCGCGCGGTGGCGACGTCCTCCTCGCCCTCGGGCAGCGGGACGGCCACGTTCAGGGTGCGGCCGCCGAGGATCGACAGGTGCACCGGGACGAGCATCGGCCGCGGGCGCACCGTGGTCCCCAGGGTGGGGACGGTGTTGATCCGCTGGACGCGGCGCCGGACCCGGACCGCCGCCTTCTTCGCCTGCTTGGCCGTCTTCACCGCGTAGGGCAGAAGCGAATCGCTCACCGCGGCCGGACCCCCGTTTCTTTCGCTGGGCAAAAACGCGCATCTCGCCACCCGCGAAGGAGGTCCACCTGTGAAGAGGATCACACCATTGGTCTTACCCGACACGCATGGGCGGACCGTCGGGGCATCGCCAGGGGAGAGCGTCAGCATAACCCACGCGTTCACCAGTCGTTCGGTTGCGGTCAAGATTCACAAAAGGTGACCGCCCACTCGGCCAGGTCCTGCACGCAACCGTACAGAGATCACTTCGTGACCCGGACGCGCGGCCTTGCGCGCAACCCGGAGCGCGACTCCCCCCTCTTGCTTGCCGGGGGTAGCGAAATGGCTGCACACGGGGAGCGGAGCTCAGGGGTGGAACGGGTGTCGGTGGTGAGGGGGGACGGCAGCTCGCGCCGGGCCGTCCTGGGTGCGCTGGCGGGAGTCGCCGGCGCGGTGATGGTCGGGGGCTGCTCGGGGTCGCCCTCGACCACGCTGGGCACGCCGAAGATCAGCAACGGCCCGACCGGGGGCCCGCTGCCGGTGTCCCGCAGAGTGGCCTTCGCGGAGGCGGCCAGGCCGCTGGCGATGCAGGTCCTGGCACACCCGGACGACGACCTCTTCTTCATGAACCCCGACACCGTCGGCACGCTGGACGCCGGGGTCCCGGTGGTCTCCGTGTACGTCACCGGCGGCGGGTCGTTCGGCGTGAACCAGATTCCGGGCCGGCCGGCGCCCAAGGCCAACATCCCGGCCTACGTCTCCTCGCGCCAGCAGGGGCTGCGCCAGGGGTACGCGCGGATGCTGGGGCTGGGCGCGTTCACGCCGTGGACGCGGACCGCGCTGCCGCTGCCCGGCGGCGGCCACGCCGAGGTGGACTCCCTGGAGCACCGGGGCCGCAGCGCCCACCTGGTCTTCCTCGACATCAACATGCACAACAGGAGCGCCCACGGCTACGCCGGCCTGACCACCCTGTGGAGCAGGCCCGGGACCGTGGTGCGCACCGTCCCGCTCGGCGACTCCCCGGTCCACGGCTCCCGCGCCTACACCGCGCAGCAGTTGACCGACACCCTGGAGTTCCTGTTCCGCACCTACCGGCCCACGGTGATCCGCACCCTGGACCCCGACCCGGACGAGCAGGTCCACGACAAGCACCACCCGCGCGACAGCGACCAGCCCGGCTACTCCGACCACCCGGACCACACCGCCACGGCCCTGTTCACCTGGGCCGCCATGGCGCAGTGGGTGCGCAGCAGCACCGAACGCGAGGGCCAGGCACCGGCGTTCGTCACCGACACCTACCGCGGCTACTACAACCAGCGCTGGCCGTACAACCTGCCGCCGGCCGTCGTCGACCTCAAGGCGGCCTACCTCAACGCCTACGGCGGCAATCCCGACTGGGCCTGCGGCAACGCGGCCGGGTGCGGGGACTACGGCATCGGCGAGGGCCGCACGCTGACGTCCAAGAAGGGCTGGGTCCGCAGCACCCAGCCCCGCTACCCCACGGCCGGCCCGCTGGCCGCCGCCGGGCGTGACGGCCGGCTGGTGGTCCACAGCGTGCTGGGCACCCGCTGCGTGCGGTGGATCGAGGCGGAGCCCGGCAGCGGCAGGTGGGGCGACCCGGAGGACCTCGGCGGCGGCCCGCTGGCGCCCGCGCTGAGCGCGGTGGCCACGTCCGACGGCGGATCGCTGGTGTTCGCGCTGCGGTTCACCGGCCTGGACGGCACGACCGCGGGCAACACGCGGGAGATCGTGGTGCTGGAGGAGCCGTCGGTCTCCGCGAACTCGCCCGCGAGCCTGGCCTGGATGAGCCTGGGCAACCCGGAGAGCGAGCCGGTGCGCGGCCGCCGGGTCGGGCCGCCCACGGCGATCGCCGGCAAGGACGGCCGGGTGCACCTGTTCGTCCGCAACGCCTCCAAGGGGCTCAGCACCCGGGTCCGCGACGCCTCGGGGAACTGGTCGGACTGGCAGATGCTCGGGGGCGGCCCGGTACAGGAGGGCCTGACGGCCGCGCTCGACCAGTACGGGTGCGTCCACGTGTTCGCGGCGGGCTTCTCCTCCGTCCACCACTGGGTGCAGAACTCCCCTGCCGGCGACGTGCAGGCCCGCCCGATGTGGCTGGCCGCGCCGCCCGGGGACGCGCCGCACGCCGTCGCCGCCCGGGACGGATCGCTGCTCCTCGCCTACCACATGCCGCACAGCGCGGCCCTGGTGGTCGAGCAGCTGTCCGGCGCCACCACCGCCCGCTGGAACGCCGTGTACCGGCTGCCCGACGCCGGCTTCGGCGCGGTGAGCCTGCTCCCGGGCCAGTCGCTGGGGCGCGCCCCGGTCCTGGCCACGCGCACCGGCCCGGACACCGTGGCGGTGACCGGTCTCCGGGCCGGCCAGGACGTCCTGAGGCCGTCGGTCGCCGTCGGCCGGCCCGCCCTCGTGGAGCCGGAGGCCGGCACTGTGGCCTTGGTCACGCTCGGCCCCAACGGCACTCCCCTGGTGACCCGGTGGGCCGCCGACGGCCGCGCGGTGTCGCCTCGTTCCCCCGAGCGCCCGAAGGCCCAGCCCACGCCGACGTTCGCCTAGCCGTCCGCCCTGGGCTCCGGATCGCCCCGGCCGTCCGGCTGAGCCCACGCGCCCATCTGGCAAACCGTCACAAAAAGGACCACGCAGCGCGCGTGGGGACCAGCCCCCTGAGTCCCCACGCGCCTCTGAGGTTCCTTCGTCCGTGTGAAATGTGGTAAAAAAATCGGGGCATGAGGTTGCCAGAGGGTTAACAGTCGACAAAGCAGGGGGGCCTGATGGAGTCGGAAGGTCTACGCCACCACTTTCACAGGCCCTTTCTCGGGACGACCGTCTCGCCGCCGGCGTGAGGCTCGGCACACCTCCGCCGCCCGACGCCGCCCACCCGCACCTTCCGCCGCCCGTTCCCGGGACGGCACGAAGGGCGCGACGGCTCGGCGTACGGCGGCCGACCCGCCCCGGAGGACGCACGCGTCCCCCGCGCTCGACCTCGAACGGACTCTCGTCGTGACCAACCGATCCGGGCACACCGCACCCAGCCCCCGACTTCGTTTCCTCGGGCAACCATGCTGACGCTGGCCGCCCTGCTCGCGCAGCTGCGGACCGTGCACGTCGTGGGCGAGGACGCCGACCCCGGCGTACGGTCCCGCAGGATCATGGGCGCGGCCACCGTCGAGGACGTCCCCGCCGAGGGCACGCACGCGGAGGGCGGCCCCGCGGAGGACATGTCCGGTGCGGGCGGACCTGCGGAAGGCGGCCTCGCGGACGGCGGCGTCGCGGACGGCGGACCCGCCGATCGAATACCCGGCCGCGCCGCGCGACTCGGACTGCTGACCGCCCGTGTCGTGGTGGGCCCGCTCGACGCGCCGCTCTGGCAGGACGCCACCCGCGCCCGGCAGACCGTGCGCGCCCTCATGCACGACGAGGCGGCGGCGCTGCTCCTGGTGGCCGCCCCCGGCGCGGACCCCGGCGACGTCGCGCGCACGCGCGAGACGGTGGCCGCCACCGCGGGCCGGGTGGGCCTGCCGCTGCTGGTCATGGAGCACGACGAGCGCACCTGCGCGGAGGTGGTGGAGTCGGTCGCCGCCGCGGTGGAGGCCGCGCACGCCGCGTCGGAGGTGCGCCTGCTGAAGGCGCTCGCCGACCTGCTGCGCTCCCCCGGCCCGGCCGGCACCGGCGACCTGGAGCGGCTGCTCGACCAGACCGCCCGGGCCGTCGACGGGCAGGCCGCGGTCATCGCCCCCGACGGGTCCATCGTCCAGAGCGGCGGGTACGCGCCCCGGCTCAGCCGCAGCATCCTGGCCGCCCCGGTCTCGCAGGTGCGGGCGGGCGGGCCGGGTGTCACCGCGTCCGGCGAGAGCGGGTGCTTCGTCCAGCTCCTGGGGATCGACGTTCCGGCACCGCGCCCGGTCCTGGCCGTGGCCCGCAGCCGCCCCCACTCGCCGCGGGTCACCGACCTGATCCGCAGGACCGCCGACACGCTCGCGCTGAAGGAGCGGATCGTGCGCGCGGATCAACTCGACCGGGAATTCGCCGAGACCGTTCCCGCCGCGCTCCTCGCCCTCTACACGCACCTGATGAACGGCGACGTCGACAACTGCGGGAAACTCGCCGACGCCTACGCCCCCGGCCTGCTGGACAGCGGTCAGATCCAGGTGTGCCTGCTGGAGTGCCCCGCCCCGCGGCGCGCCGAGATGGTCGACGCCGTGACGGCGGCCGCCGGCGCCGGGGCCCTGGTGGTCGCGCATCCCGGGTCCGCGACCCGGGTCGCCGTCATCGCCCCGGCCCGCGCCGGCGACGGGTCCACCCGGCTGCGGCAGGCGCTGGAAGCCGCGGCCGAACCCTTCGGCTGCTCCATCGGGCAGAGCAGGCCGGTGAGTTGCCGCAACACCCGGGACGCGCACCAGATGGCCGCGCACGCCCTGGCCGTCGCCCGGCGGCTGCCCCACCGGGCCGTGACGCACCAGGGCGAGAAGCCGCTGGCGCTGCTCCTGGGACCGGAGGCCGCGGGGTGGGCGCGCTGGGTGCTGCGCAGGCTGGACCCGCTGCCCGACCGGGAGATGCTGACGTCGACGGTGCAGCAGGCGCTCCAGCACGGCAACAGCGGGGCCGCCCGGCTGATCGGGGTGAACCGCAAGACGATCGCGCTGCGCTGCCGCCGGGTGGGGACGGCGCTGGGCTTCGATCTGACGGATCTGCGCGCCCGCGCGGCCCTCGACCTCGCCCTCCACATCGCCGTCAGGGCGCCGCAGCAGCCGCTGCCCGCGACTCCCCCGGCGCCCGCCGCGTCACCGCAGTCCGCCGCCGCGCCGCCGCAGCTCGCCGACCTGCTGCGGGCGCCGGCCGCCCGGGCGTGGGCGCTGGATCTGCTGGCGCCGCTGCGACGCGACTCCCGGCCGCTGCTGGAGACCGTCCAGGCGTGGATCACCTGCAACGGGCGGGTCGAGTCCTGCGCGGAGCAGCTGAAAGTGCACGCCAACACGGTGCGGAACCATCTCGCCGCCTGCGAGGCGGCGTTGGGCCGGCGGCTGGTCGGCACCAGCGGCGGGGCCTACGACGTGGTCAACGCGATGGAGATCCTCCACCCGGCGGGTGCCGCGTGAGGGGGGCTCAGCGACCCGCCGCAGCACCGGGCACGCCGTGCGTGCCCGGCCGGCCCGGCACGGAATACCACCGGTCCTGGAGCCCGCCGTTGCAGTGGCCTTCGAATTCCGGTTCGTCGGGATCGGACGAGGCGAGGCGAGCCGCGGCGACCACGGCGTCCACGGCGACGAACACCGCGACGCAGACAATTGCGCCGCAAAGGATGCGGAAAGGCACAGGAACTCCCAGCAGAGATCACAGGGCGGCTACCGGGTCCCCCCCGACGCCTGCAGATGGCAAATTACCAGGAAAGTTGTCCCCAAGTAAACGCTTTCGGACAGCTCTCACCAGCCGGGGTAGCAGAAATACCAAGCGCCGCGGCCCGGTGATCCAGAATCACCGAAGAGGCCGGCAAAAACGGCCTGCTTCCGTGGTCAGCGGCCACCCCAGATCTCACATTGCCCTTCCCATACCTACCAAGAAACGAGCATCCCCACAGTTCGTCAGTTGTACCCTTGGCCCCTATCTGGCGATCCGAGGGCTGTTCACGGCTGACACCGAGGGCGGCGTTTCACCCCACGCCAGTTTTTTTATGAGGAGCTGTCAACGATGCGCAATCCTGAGGCGCCCCGCCTGGTCGGTGTCTACCGGCGCGCGATGCCGGAAAGCGCCCGCAAGATCATCGCGGGCCGGGTCCACGCGGACTTGCGCAAGCAGGTCAAGATGCGGATCGCCGGGGCCTCCGACGCCGCGGAGCGCGCTCGCGCGCAGCGCCTGGGCAAGCGCCTCAACGCCATCGTCGACCAGCCGGGACGGACCGTGCTGGCCGCCGGCAAGGAACCCAAGGTCGCTCTGGTCCTTCCGGACGCGACCCCGCTGACCGCCCGGCGGGCCAACCTGCGGGCGGTGCTCGACGCCCTGGCGGCCGCCGGTCTGGAGCACTTCTGCGTGCGCGGCCGGTCCGACACCGCCGCCGCCGTCGCCGTCCGCGCCGAGGACCGGGCCCAGGTGCTCGCGACGCTGGAGGCGCTGTGCGGGCAGGAGCCCGGCTATGTGACGCCGGTCAAGGGGAACCGCCCGGTGCCCGAGGAGTCCTGGCCCGGCTTCGAGCCCTCGACCTGGCGGCGGATGGCGAACGCCGACGTGCTGCGCATGACCTGGTACCGCACCGACGAGACCGGGCGGTTGGGGCTGGGCACCCGCTACGGCTGCGACGTGGAGTTCTGGACCAAGGAGGACGGCCGGCTGGTCGCGCCGCGGCCCGGCCGGTTCACCGTGGAGATACCGGCGGACTCCCGGCCGGTCGAGGTCGCCGAGTCGTACCTCACCGACCTCGCGCCCGCCGACGACACGGCCCTGGAGGTCGTCGAGGTGCCGACCCGCGAGCACTTCGCCATCCGCCCGGTGGACCAGGTCCGCTTCCCGGTCGACGTCGTCTACACCTGGGTCGACGGCGCGGACCCGGCGTGGCTGGAACGGCGCGCGAAGCACGCCGGCACCGTCTACCACGAGGAGTCGGCGAACGCCGCCCGCTACCTCAGCCGGGACGAACTGCGCTACTCGCTGCGGTCGTTGCACATGTACGCGCCCTGGGTCCGCAACGTCTACATCGTCACCGACGACCAGGTGCCGGAGTGGCTGGACACCTCGGTGCCCGGGGTCCGGGTCATCAGCCACCGGGAGATCTTCCGGTCGGCCGACAGCCTGCCGACGTTCAACTCGCACGCCATCGAGAGCCAGTTGCACCACATCGAGGGCCTGTCCGAGCACTTCCTGTACTTCAACGACGACGTGATGCTCGGCAGCGAGACGGTCCCGCAGGACTTCTTCCTGTCCAACGGCACCACGAAGTTCTTCCCGTCGCCGGCCCTGGTGCCGCTGGGCGCCAAGTCGCCGGAGGACCCGCCGGTCGCGGCGGCCGGCAAGAACAACCGCCGGCTGATCGAGGACCGCCACGGCGGCGTCATCGTGCAGAAGATGAAGCACATGCCGCACGCGTTGCGCCGCAGCGTGCTGGACGAGATCGAGAGCACGTTCGCCGCGGAGTACCGGCGCACCGAGGCCAGCCGGTTCCGCAGCATGGAGGACATCTCCGTCGCGTCGTCGCTGCACCACTACTACGCGTTCACCACCCGGCGGGCGATCCCGGGCGAGCTGCCCTACGTCTACATCGACCTGTCCCACCCGTGGACCGAGGTGCGCCTGGGCCGGCTGCTGGCCTCCCGGGACAAGACGGTGTTCTGCGTCAACGACACGGTGTCCACCGGCCAGGACGTCGGCGAGCAGAAGGACCTGATCACCCCGTTCCTGGAGGCGTACTTCCCGGTCCCGGGGCCGTTCGAGAAGAAGTGACGAAAAGGCGGGGCCCCGGACTTCCGAGTCCGGGGCCCCGCCGTTTCCTGTCGTGACCCGCGCGGGCGCCGTCAGCCGAGCCCGGCGCCGTCAGCAGATACCTGTGCTGCCGTCAGCCGAGACCGGCGGTGGCGGCGGTGAGGGCGCTGCGGGCGCGGGAGGCCGCGCCGACGGCGACCGCGTCGCTGCCCAGCAGCGACGGGACGAGCCGGATCGGCTGGCCGCTCACCGGCGGCTCCGCGGCCAGGGCGGCCTGCACGGCCGGCTCCAGCAGCGACCAGGCCCGGCTGACCCCGCCGCCGATGACGACGGTGGTGACGTCGACCAGGCCCGCGGTGATGAGCAGGGCGCGGGCGATCCCCGCGCCGGCCGCGGTGAAGACCGCGAGCGCCTCGGGGTCGCCGTCCTGGGCCGCCTGCGCGACGCCGCGGGCGTCGGTGCTGCGGCCGGTGCGCTCGGCGTAGCGGGCGGCCAACGACCGTCCCGCGGCGAGGGTTTCGAGGTGGCCGCGGCCTCCGCAGGTGCAGGGGATGTCACCGAAGCCGGGGATGTGGCCGATCTCGCCGGCGGCGCCGTGCGGCCCGTCGTGGAGGGCCCCGTCCATCCACAGGGCTCCCCCGACGCCGGTGCCGAGGGTCATCCCGAGGACGTGCCGCTCCCCCGCGACGGCGCCCTTGGCGACCTCGCCGCGCAGGAAGGCGTTGACGTCGTTGTCCAGGAAGGCGGGCACGCCGAGGCTGGCTTCGAGGGTGGCGGTCACCGCGAATCCGGCCCAGTCGGTGAACGAGTCGCTCGCCACCAGGATCCGGCCGGTCCCGGCGTCGACCACTCCGGCCGCGCCGACGCCGACGCCGGCCAGCCGGGCCGGGTGGCGGCCGAGCAGCAGCCGCAGCCCGTCGAGCACGGTGCCGATCATCGCCCGGCCGCCCTCGGCGGCGGGGGTGGGCAGTTCGACGCGGTCCAGGACGTCGAGGCCGGTGGAGCAGAGCACCACCTGGGTGGTGGTGCCGCCGATGTCCACGCCGGCCAGGACGGCCGGCCCCGAGCCGGTCGCCGTGTCGGGGACGGCCGCACCGGCCGGACCGGGCGAGCCGGTGAAGCCCCTGGAATGCGGGGCACCCGTGGAGTTGGTGGAGCCGTCGGAGCCGGTCGGGCGGGTGGAACCGGTCCCGGGTGGGCCGCCGTTCGGGCCGCCGGACCCGGGTGAGCCGGCCGCGCCGGACGTGCCGGCCTGCCCGTCCGGGGCGGGAGCGGCCCCGGACGGTTCGAGCGTCGAGGTCACGCCGTCGCCCCCGCTCCGCCCGCGGCGGGCCCCGCGGTCCCGGCGGCCGTCGCGGCCGCGGCGTGTCTGGCCGCCCGCCGCTGCCGCTGGAGCACCGGGTCCGGCACGGGGACGGCGGCCAGCAGGCGCCGGGTGTACTCGGTGCCGGGGTGCAGGAGCGTGGCCATGGTGCCGCCCTGCTCCTCGATCCGGCCGGCCCGCATCACGACGACGCGCTCGGCGAAGTGCTGCACGACGGCGAGGTCGTGGGAGACGAACAGGCAGGCGAAGCCGAGTTCCTCCTGTAGCTCGGTGATCACCTCCAGCACCGCCTCCTGCACGCTGACGTCGAGCGCGCTCGTCGGCTCGTCGGCGACCAGCAGCCTCGGCGCGAGGGCCAGGGCCCTGGCGAGGCTGACCCGCTGGCGCTGGCCACCGGACAGCTCGCGCGGGGCGCGCTGGGCGAACGCCCGCGGCAGCCGCACCCGTTCGAGGAGTTCGGCGACCCGGTCCTGCCGCTCCTTCGCGGACATCCCGCGCCGGTGCACCCGCAGCGGCTCGGCGATGCACTCCTGCACCGTCATCCGCGCGTCGAGCGAGGCGACCGGGTCCTGCAGGACGACGCCGATGCCGGAGCGCAGCGAGCGCCGGGCGCGGGCCCGGGTGCGGCGCAGGTCGGAGCCGAAGAGGGTGACCGATCCCGAGGTGGGCCGGATGAGGCCGAGCGCGACCCGGGCCGCGGTGGACTTGCCGGATCCCGACTCGCCCACCAGCCCGACCGTCTCGCCGGGCCGGACGTGCAGGGACACGCCGTCCAGGGCGCGTACCGCGTTGGTGCGGCGGCCGTACACGACGGACACGTCCTTCAGGTCGACCACCCGCTCGCCCTCGGCGGGATCGCCCGCCGGCCTGGCGGTCTTGGCGCGGGTCCCGTAGCGGGGCCGCGGCACGTCGGCGGCGGACGCGCCGGCCTCGGACTCCGGCCCCGACTCCGCGGCCGTCCCCTGCCCGGCCTCGGCCACGGCCAAGCGCGGCACCGCGGCCAGCAGCCGCTTGGTGTACTCGTGCTCCGGCCGCAGCAGGACGTCCTCGACCGGACCGGTCTCGACGATCCGGCCCTGGAGCATCACCGCGACGCGGTCGGCGAAGTCGGCGACGACGCCCATGTTGTGGGTGACGAGCAGGACGCCGGTGCCCGACTCGACGGCGAGCCGGCGCAGCAGGTCGAGGATCTCGGCCTGCACGGTGACGTCCAGTGCGGTGGTCGGCTCGTCGGCGATGAGCAGCCCCGGGTCGTTGGCGATGGCCATCGCGATCACGACGCGCTGGCGCTGGCCGCCGGACAGCTCGAACGGGAAGGCGCGGGCGCGCCGTTCGGGGTCCGGGATGCCGACGCGGCGCAGCAGGTCGACGGCGAGCGCGTCGGCCTCCTTCGCCGCGATCCGGCGGTGGTTGCGCACCACTTCGGCGATCTGCGCGCCGATCCTGGTGAGCGGGTCCAGGGCGGTCGCCGGCTCCTGGAAGACCATGGAGACGGTGCGGCCGCGCAGGGCCGCGAGGTCGCGCTCGGAGGAGGCGACGACGTCGGTGCTGCCGAGCAGCGCGCTGCCGGTGGCGCGGGCGTTCTCCGGGAGCAGGCCGATCGACGCCAGGGCGACGGTGGACTTGCCGGATCCGGACTCGCCGACGAGGGCGAGCGTCTCGCCCGGCCGGACGTACAGGGACACGCCCTGGACGGCTGGCACGTCGCCGGTCTCCGAGGAGAACGTCACGCCCAGGTCCTCCAGCCGGAGGACGGGTTCGGTGCTGCCGGCGGCTGCGGTGGTGCTGCGGTCGGTGGCGGTCATCCGCGTCCCCTCACGTCGAATGCGTCACGGAGCCCGTCGCCGATGGCGTTGAACGCGCAGACGACGAGGATGACGGCGAGGCCGGGCGGCACGATCAGCCACCAGCGCCCCGAGTAGGTGGCGCTGAGGCCGGCCGAGAGCATGCCGCCCCAGTCGGTCTTGGGCGGCTGGAGGCCGAGCCCGAGGTAGGAGACGTAGGCGACGAGCAGGATGGCGTCGGCCACCTGGAAGGTCGCCGCGACCACCACCGTGGACACCGAGTTGGGCAGGATGTGCCGGCCGATCGCCCGGGTGTGGGTGCCGCCGATGGCCCGCAGGGTGTGCACGTAGTCGCGGTTCTTCAGGGTCAGCGTCTCGGCGCGTACCAGGCGGGAGGGGACCAGCCACGACACCAGGCCGAGGATGAGGATCAGTCCGCCGACGCCCGGGGTGGTGATGGCCGAGATGACCAGCAGGATGAACAGCGCGGGGATGGCGATGCCGGCGTCGACGACGCGCATCATGACCGCGTCGATCCAGCCGCCGGCGTAGCCCGCCGCGGCGCCCCACAGGGTGCCGATCACGGTCGCCAGGACGCCTGCGGCCAGGCCCACGACGAGCGAGACCTTGCCGCCGTACATCAGCCGGCCGAGTTCGTCGTGGCCGACGGCGTCGGTGCCGAGCAGGTGGGCGCCGCTGGGGCCGAGGTTCGCGTGGTTCAGCGCGGTGTGCGTCTGGTCGGTGGAGTACAGCAGCGGGCCGACGAAGCAGAAGAGGAAGAAGAGGACGACGACGGCGAGGCCGATGACCGCGAGCCGGTTGCGGCGGAACCGCCGCACCGCCAGGCGCAGTCCGGACAGGCCGGGGCCTTCGGTGCCCGCGCCGGCCGACGGTCCGGGACCGCCGGGGAGCTGACCGGGCTGGACGACGGCGCTCATGCGCGGTCCTCCTTCACTCGGGGGTCGATGAACCGCTGGATGACGTCCGCGGCGAGCGTGCCGATCACGGTGGCGACCGAGATCACCAGGACGCAGCCGAGCAGCACCGGGTAGTCGGAGGACTGCGCGGCGGTCCAGAACAGCAGCCCCATGCCGGGGTAGTTGAAGAGCTGCTCGACCACGAGAGCGCCGCCGAACAGGACCGGCACGTAGTAGCCGAGCATCGCCACGACGGGGGTGAGGGAGTTGCGGAACACGTGCCGGCGCAGGATCGCCGCGCGCCGCGAACCGCCGGCGCGGGCGGTCCTGACGTAGTCCTCCGACAGGTTCTCCAGGGTCGCGCCGCGCATGTAGCGGCTGAAGACGGCGACGACGGACGCGGCGCCCGCGACGACCGGCAGCACCAGGGCCGCGGGGTCGGCGAAGACCTGGCCGAGGGTGTCGCCCTGGGGTGCCTGCGCCGGGAACCACGGCAGGATGTGGCTGAAGACCAGCACCAGCATCAGGCCGAGGAAGTACACCGGGGTGGAGTAGGCGACGAAGCTCAGGGTGGTGATGATGTAGTCGACCGGCTTGTTGCGCCGGACGGCCTGCCACATCCCGAGCGGGATGGCGAGCAGCAGGCCGACCGCCGCGGACAGCACGGTGAGCACCAGCGTCTTCGGCAGCCGCTCCGTGATGAGCTGCGCGACCGGCTCGTTGAGCGTGTAGGAGGTCCCGAGGTTGCCGTGCAGCAGCCGCCCGAGGTAGGCGAAGTACTGCACCGGCAGCGGCTGGTCGAGGCGCTGCTCGTGGTTGAACTGCGCGATCTGCTGGGCCGTGGCCTGGGGCCCGAGGATCCCGCGAGCGGGACCCCCGGGGAGCGCGTGCAGCAGGCAGAACGTCGCCACGGTCACGATGAGGATCACCGCGATCGCCTGCAGGACGCGCCTGGTCAGGTACAGGAAGGTGTTCATCTGCTTTCCGAACGGTTCGGATCAGTCGGTTCGGATCGGTGCGTGCCGCACGGCTCCCCGGGCCGGGCTCACTTACCGGTCCACTGCCACTGGGCGGGGTGGAAGTTGGCGAGCGAGTCCTGGGAGAAGCCGCCCAGGCCGTTCCTGATCACCGAGATCTGGTAGTCCGGCTCGGGCAGCCACACCACCGGCAGGTCCTTGGCGAGCGCCTCGCTGTACTTCTGCACGGCCTCCGTGGACGAGGAGGTGGTCGTGTCGTTGATCAGCTTGTCGACGTCCGGGTTGGCGTAGTTGCCGAAGTTCGAGCCGCCCTTGGACTGGAAGAGCGAGTCACCGGTCGGGAAGGCCGGGAAGTACCAGCTGCCGGCGGTGCCGAAGTAGGACAGCTGCCACTTGCAGATGGACTGGTCCGAGGTGCACTGCGGGGTCTGCGACAGCACCGAGTTGACCGGGGCGGTCTTGATGGAGAACTTGATGCCGCTCTTGCCCAGCTGGGACTGGATGGCGCTCATCATGTTGTCCGTGACGGTGGAGCCGGACTGCGAGAGCACCTGCATCTCGAACTTGGTGCCCTTGGCCACGCCCGCACCGCACTGCGCGGTGCCCGTGCCGGGCTGGGTGCAGACCATGGTGCCGCCCTGGTCGGTCCAGCCGTGTCCGGTGAGCAGCGCCCTGGCGTTGCTGGTGGAGAACGGGTACGGGTTGGACTTCTGCACCTGGGAGACGAAGTCGGAGGCCTGCGCGGTCGGGATCGGGCCGTAGCCGGGCACCGCGGTGCCGTTGTAGATCACCTTGACCAGGCTGTCCTGGTCGATCGACTCCTGCACGGCCTGCCGGGCGTAGAGCTGCTTGAACACCGCGCCCATGGACGGGTTGTTGAAGTTGTAGGGCATGTAGGTGATCGCCCAGCCGGTCCACGGCTTGACGGTGTAGCCCTGCCCGGTGAACGACGACTTCTGGTCCAGGTCGGTGGAGTTGATGTAGCCGTAGTCGACCTGGCCGGCGCGCAGCGCGTTCTCCTCGGCGTCGGTCGTGGTGAACGGCAGCAGGTTCACCGTCTTGATGTGCGCCTTCTCGCCACCGTCGTAGGCGGAGTTGGCGGAGAGCACGACCTTGCCCGCGGTCGAGAACGACTTGACGGTGTAGGGGCCGCTGACGGTCTTCCACAGCGGGTCGCTCGCGTAGTTGGCGATGCTCTTGGCGGCCGTGTTGAGGTACGTCCACACCTTCTGGGCGCCGGCGGGCGTGGAGTCCGCGTCGGACACGGCGGCCGAGCCGCTCTCCTTGTCCCACAGGTGCTGCGGCAGCGGGGTGATCAGGCTGAGCTGGTTGGCCAGCATCCACTGCGGGTTGTAGGCGCGGTCGAAGGTGATGGTGAAGTGCTGGTCGTCGGTCACCTTGAAGGACGTCCAGTTGTCGGGCGCCTTGCCCTCGCTGTAGCCGGCCCATTGGGCCTTGTTCGCCTTGATCAGGTTGAACCAGAACTGGACGTCGCGCGAGGTGATCGGCTTTCCGTCGCTCCAGTTCCGCTTTCCGAGGGTGATCGTGACGCTCTTGCCGTCGGCGGCGAAGTCGGCCGCGGAGGCTATCGACGCCGCCTTGTTCCAGCCCATCGTTCCGGTGGAACCGTCGTACGCGATGAGTGGCTCCCACAACGATGCCGCGATGGACACGTTGTTGGTGTTCAGGTGCGCGGGCGTCCCGATCGGCAGGATCCAGTTCGGGGTGAAGTTCGCCGGCAGCGCGTAGTTGATCGAATCGTGCGAGGCCGAGGCCGAGCCGCCGGCTCCGTTGCAGGCCGTGAGCAGGGCACCCGCGGTGAGGGCGGCTCCTGCGGCCAGGACCCAGCGGCGGCGTTCCGCCGTACGGACAGGGAACATGGATTCTCCTCGGGATGGACGACCGCGGTGATCGCTGGGACCCGGTGAACACTGGGGGGCGTCGCGGTGCGTGCCGACAGTCAAAGGTGTCCGGCTCGGAAAAAACAAACCTTGGCCGATAACAACTATGTTTCTGCGAGAATGCAGAAAGTCCGGCCCGGATCCGAAACCGCCCTGAAACCACGGGGATTGCCCGGGTTTACGGCACGATGGCGAACGGGAATGTGGTGTGCGCCACTTCCTCATCGCGCATTGCCGGGCGTAGTGTCAGCGCCGTCCACCCGTTCTTTCGGAAGTAAGTCCGCCCATGCCCGACGTAAGTTCTGCGCAGCGGAACGGCGCCAAAGGCCCGGCGTCACTCGCCGAGCGCGTGCTGGCACTCATCGCCTCCGGGCAGGGGACCACACGCACCGAACTCGCCGAGATGCTGGGTGCCTCGCCCTCGACGATCTCGCTCACCGTCGGCCAGCTGGTCGAGCGGGGCCTGGTCACCGAGCAGGGCACGAGAGCGTCCACCGGCGGCCGCCCGCGCAAGGTGCTGCGGATCGGCGCGCGCAACGAGTTCGCCGTCGCCGCCGACCTCGGCAGCAAGCACGCCCGGATCGGCGTCGTGCTGCCCGGCGGCGAGCTGACCGATGTCACCACCGTGCCCCTGGTCATCGCCGAGGGCCCGGAGGAAGCGCTGCCGCGGCTCGCCCGGACGCTGGAGGAGCTGGCCGAACGCCACGGCCGGGACCTGCTGCGCGGTGTCGGGTGCTCGCTGCCCGGCCCGGTCGACGTGCAGGCCGGCGCGGTCACCCTGCCGTCCCGGATGCCCGGCTGGCACCGGTTCCCGGTCGCCGGCTGGCTGCGCGAGCGGTTCGGGGTGCCGGCCGCCGTCGACAACGACGCCAACTGCATGGCGGTCGGCGAGCACGCCGTCCAGCCGGCCGAGCGCCGGCAGTCGATCATGGTGAAGATCGGGTCCGCGATCGGCACCGGGATCATCGCCGACGGCAAGCTCTACCGCGGTGCCACCGGCGCGGCCGGCGACATCACGCACGTCAGGATCGCCGCGGCCGGCGACACCCCCTGCTCCTGCGGCAACACCGGCTGCCTGGAGACCGTCGCCTCCGGCGCCTCGCTGGTCCGCCACCTGCGGGCCGACGGCGTGCCGGTGGAGGAGCTGGGCGACGTGATCCGGCTGGTCTCCGACGGCGATCCCCTGGCCACCCGGGCCGTCCGGCAGGCCGGCAGCCACCTGGGGACGGTCCTCGCCGCGAACATCAACTTCTTCAACCCCGACGCCGTGTACCTCGGGGGCATGCTGTCGACGCTGGAGCCCTTCGTGGCCGCGGTCCGCAGCCAGCTCTACGAGAGCTGCCACCCCCTTGTCACCGAGCACCTGACCATCGAACGGGCCAGCCTCGGCGCCGACGCCGGACTCTTCGGAGCCGGGCTGTTCGCGCTCGAACGCGCCATGGCCCGGGCCCTGCACGACGCGGCCGACCCCGCGCCGGGCGCCGTACCGCTGCCCTCCGCGGGACCGGCCGCCCGGCGCGGTGCGGCCTCCGGCGGCGCCTGACCGTTCCGCGGGTCCGCCACCCGCCCCACCTGACCCCTTGTTGGAGGAGCCATGTCGCAATCCCGCACTCCCCTCGCCCGCCCGGTGATCGCCATCGCCGGCCTCGGCATCGAGTCGTCGACGTTCTCGCCCGCCCGCACGCAGGCCCCGGCCTTCCACCCGTCGCGCGGCGACGAGGTGCTGGCCCGGTACCCGTTCCTCGACAAGGGCGCGCCGCTGCGCGAGGCCGCGGACTGGCACGGCGCGCTCGTCGGCAAGTCGCTGCCGGGCGGCATGGTCACCGCCGAGGCGTTCGCCGAGCTGGCCGACGAGCTGATCGACCGGCTCGCCGCCCTGCCCCGCCTCGACGGCCTCTGGTACGACATCCACGGCGCCATGACCGTCGAGGGCCTGGACGACGCGGAGGCCGTGCTGCTGCGGCGGATCCGCGAGACCGTCGGCCCCGACGTGATCGTGTCGACCTCCATGGACCTGCACGGCAACGTCTCCCGCGACCTCGTGCACGGCAGCGACCTCATCACCTGCTACCGGATGGCGCCGCACGAGGACCACATGGAGACCAAGGAGCGCGCCGCCCTCAACCTGGTGAACCTGCTGGCCTCGGGCGCGCCGCGGCCGGTCAAGGCGTGGGTGCCGGTGCCGGTGCTGCTGGCCGGCGAGCAGACCTCCACCCGGATCGAGCCCGCCAGGAGCGTCTACGCGGCCGTCGCCGAGGTGGAGGCGCTGGACGGCGTGATCGACGCCGCGATCTGGGTCGGCTACGCCTGGGCCGACGAGCCGCGCAACCGGGCGACCGTGGTCGTCACCGGCACCGACGCCGGCGCCGTCGCCCAGGGCGCCGAGCGGCTGGCCCGCGGATTCTGGGACGC
>Ga0131853_10006802_pt1 | contig 20648 bp, 11 predicted proteins | sample TergutLab28metaG_FD_92764 | JGI IMG/M metagenome (GOLD analysis project Ga0131853, IMG submission 92764) | Labiotermes labralis P1 segment gut microbial communities from Petit-Saut dam, French Guiana - Lab288 P1 (version 2) (version 2) | ecosystem: Host-associated > Arthropoda: Insects >...
CGCATTCAACGTTGTAATTAAACAGATAGCTCAACTGTGTGTGTGTGTGTGTGTGTGTGTGTGTGGGGGGTGTGTGTGTGTGTGTGTGTGTGTGGGGTGTGTGGGGTGTGTGTGTGTGTGTGGTGTGGTGTGTGTGTGTGTGTGGTGCGTGTGTGAGTGTGCTGGTGTGTGTGTGTGGTGGTTTGTGTGGTGTGTGTGGTGTGGTGTGTGTGTGTGGTGTGTGTGTGTGGTGTGTGTGTGTGGTGTGTGTGTGTGTGTGTGTGTGTGCGGACACTTGTTGGAGAATCAATTCTGTTAATATTCTGACGTTTGCTGCAAAGCATTTTGTCATTCACAAATATATATATAGGCTTCTATGTAAAATATAGGCCGTATTCACTATCGGAAAATGGGAACAAGATTTAGCGTGTCATCATTTTGTCGTCAAAGTTTCCATAGAGAGCAAATCTATATTCGTTGTGATAGTAGGGGAAATACGAATGGAAAGCAGATATTTTAGAACTGCAATAAAATATTGACTCCATACGGAAATTTCAGCTTCCTGTGCTGGAGAAAAGAAATGTACAGGGTATAGGATTGGAGTTCATCGCGCCAGTCAATTATCAATAACTCATAACTACTTCCCTTTCCCAACTCCTGCGATCGCCTCTGGTATATCACCAAAAACTGCATCTTTCTCTAAACCTCAGCCTGGTTTCTGTAGGTGGAGAGATCTTCCTAGTAGATGGTAGTGAATTGACTCCCATGTCTTATATATGTGTGCGTTTGTTGACATTGATGCATGTGGGTGTACGGGTGTGTGTTGTAGGAAAGAAGCCTGAGTTCGTATCCACGGACTGCCATCCCCAGACGAAAACTTCTATTTTTTCTGAGTAATGAAGGAAGTTTAACAGTGATAAGACACAATTCCTTTTTGTGACGTGCTTTCTTATGCTTCATGTGTGTTTCATCGTATTTTCCGTTTCTACATTTGCATTTGGAAAGGAGTATTTTTCAGCCTAGAAAGTGCCATCTACAGGTGTGCAAACACATCTTCCTTGAGGTAAAATTAGTGCCTTAATATTGTATAAGGGAACATGCTGTGGCGTAGTTGGTAGGTACTTTTCTACAAGCCGGAAGGTCGCGGGTTCGATTTCCGATGGGGTCATTGGCATTTTTCATGCCTTAATCCTTCCGGTCGCATTATTGCCTTGGGGTTGACTCAACCTCAAAGAGAAATAAGTACCAGGAATATATCCTGGGGGTAAGGCAGTGCCTAAAGCTAACAACCTTACCACCTTTCCATGTACCGACTGACATGATACTTTGGTGTTTCACATCCCTGGAAACCTCTGGGCCTGTTCAGCCCTTTCCAGGCCTGAAAAGGGATTTCTATACTACTTTTAATATTTTATATTGTGCATACAGTTACTGCCGGTCTTTCGCGAAAAGAAAAATGGAAACTTGTTATAAATTTGACCAGCAGTGGTTTCCTATATGGGACAATCTAATTCACATGGTCCATTTTGGGAAAGTGAGGAGAAATGCTTCTTTATACATTTTCAAAGCTGTGGGATTTATTAGTTATCAGGTAAGCACAGGATTTGAATTAAGTACTTAAATGTACAAGTTAAATTTAAGTATCTTTTTCCCCGTCCGCTCTTTCTGTCGGGGAATCGGGGAAAATATGGAGAGGCGGAAGAAAAATTATGGGGAAGACACCACTGGTTGCGTATCGGAATGGAGATTTGGTCCGGTTTTGTAATTTAGACACTGTGAAGCACTGTTGAATTCTATAGTCCAATTTAAGAATGCAAATGTTTATTCATGAGATTCTTCATCCCCGTTGTGTTCTATGAAATAACTAATGTAGAATGTGTGTACTGGTCTAACACAACTATATTTATTGGTAGAATATAAAGTATTTTCTACATAAGGTACATACAACTACATGTTTCGGCTCTTGATAATTGCCATCTTCAGGTTGTACATGAAACACTTATTAAGCAGTTATACAAAACATACATGGGCTGTTTATATGGGGTAGGGATGGGGTAAAGTGGGCACGAGATCTCGTATCTGTCAGAAAGATTGGGCGGTGTGGGTTATATGAGGGTCCATGCTGTTACCAAGCTATGTCTAAGCTTATTATAGTTAAATCTATGTTAGGTATCATATTATGTCTATGTGTGCTGTGCAGTTACACTAACGTATACTTCAGTGCAATTACGCAGTACGCACAGACATAATATGACACCTACCATAGATTTAACTATAATAAGCTTAGACATAGCTTGGTAACAGCTTGGACCCTCATATAACCCACACCGCCCAACCTTTCTGACAGATACGAGATCTCGTGCCCACTTTACCCCCTCCCTATCCCATATAAATAGCCCATGTATGTTTTGTATAACTGCTTAATAAGTGTTTCATGTACAACCTGAAGATGGCCATTATCAAAAGCCGAAACATGTAGTTGTATGTACCTTATGTAGAAAATACTTTATATTCTATCAATAAATATAGTTGTGTTAGGCGAGTACACACACTCTACATTAGTTATGCTTATGCTTAAATTAGACAGATGCTGGTTTTTAGAAAGCTTTCATAAATATACATGTTTGTGCAGTAAGACAAATAATAAATAACTTTCTTGTTTTAATTCTTAATTAATATGTTTTTAGATAAAATATTTGTTGTATTTTCTTTCCTTAAACTGTCATATTAAAGTTGAGGCTCCTGTACAAGTGGACTTACCCTATTTTAATCTGTTTTACTGTAAGCCTGTATGTGACTTTATTTGCAGTATGTGACAAGAGTACTGTCGTACGGATTCGCAGACACACACGCAGTAACACGGTACACGGTGCACGTACAGTAAGGGTTTGAAGCTGTCTTATTTGGAAAATACGTGTTTCGTTTTTGAAAAACCGTTAAAATCTTTTGCCTAAATTTAATTTGAAAATTTAACGTATATTTCTCTGTAGTCACGGTAACTAAGGACGTCCAGGGAACAGAACTGTCTAACAAATTCAGATGAGAGTGCAGTTGTACACATGAGTGCATATACCGTTGAGAACTGTGACTTAAATTAAGTCATTGTGTTCACCCAAAGAGACAAATGTGTTAGATTACATAAATTTTGAATGTAACATTTAAATGAGGCTGGGGACCGCGGTAGCAGAGTGGTTAAGGTGCTATGCTACAAATCGGAAGGTCGCTGGTTCGATCGCAGCTGGTGTCATTGGATTTTTCATTGACATAAAATCTTTCCGATCGCACTATGACACTGGGGTCGACTCAGCCTCTAACAGAAATTAGTACCAGGAGTATTTCCTGGGGATAAAGGCGGCCGGTGCGTAAGGCTGACAACCTACCAACATCCTGTGCCGTTGTCACGAAATCTGGGAACTTTAACTTCCTGGGACCCTCTGGGCCACTCCAGGCCTGTAATGGGACTGCTTTATTTAAATGAGGCTGGGTTTGGCATAGGAAAACGCTGCAACAAGAAGAAAGTATGGGGATACTCTGCTGATAAATATAGAGCTTAAGTTTATTTTGAAAAATTCATCAGTTCTATCTTATTGGCTATAAGGCAGTTTTCAGTATTTACATTATTAATGGGTCTATATGGAAGAAGTGAGGCACACTGGCCTCAAAAGAAGAGGGAATCTCCCACTTTCAGTTAGAATAAAGTATTTTCAAACATTGCGTTGTCTTTTATGTCTTGGTAGATACAGCAACATCCCATTGTACCAGAAGATGTTGTGCAACGTGCTGGAATCTTTCTAGTCTTCAGGTAATCACAGCTTTCAGCATAAATCACAATTTATCACCATCTCTTTCCAAACTCACAGTGTTTTAAATTGCGTCATGGAGACAACACCGCTAGGTGTTTTGTAATAACTCGATTGTAAATGTACTTCGCAACTTGGCAGACCTACAATACATTACGAGGGCTCTGTTTGCTTTCAAATTTGCACGTTTCATGATACGTGGGCGAACGTTCTTCAATTCGTCGACTTCAAGAAAATTAGAAATCGTAACAGCATTGTGCGCAGTTCACTTTCACCGAGTTTTATCGACATCACAAAAAAGCAAATGGTCACTTACATCCTATCGTGGGATACACGTTTTACTATATACATATACATATTTAAGAGATTTTAAAAACACTGAAGCAAATTACGTGGATGTGTCCTATAACAAATTTCACCCAAATCCGCTTAATATGTTGAAAATGCGGGTACAAAAATAATTTACGCGCCGAAGTGAGGTAGGACTGCCACCGAGCCGACCTCCACGGCACTCAGAATTGCTCGATAAATTCTCGTAAAGAACTACCACACGAAATTCATAAGAATCTGCCAAAAAAAAACTTAGCCCCTGATACTACGTCACACACCAACAGACAGACAGACAGATTTGTTTCTTCACATAATGCATTTTTTTTTGCTTCGTACAGAAAGCTTAATATATTGAGGTTCGAATTTTTTCATATTATTAACGATCTGAAAGCTTCAGTAAACACACGGGTAACATCTCGATTTGAGAGCTAATATGCGAAGTTTCAGTCACGATTTTGATATAAAGTATAGCGGCATAAGACAGGTTTGTGAGGAGATCAGTACTGATGTCTGTGAACATTTGTGATTGTCTCGTGTCTAATTTATTGCATAACAAATGTCAGCAGGACTGAAAGTAAAAAAATTTACGGTCGTCCTACCACAGAATTAATCTATTTCTGGCCTGTTTCAATGATTGCGTTTCAGACGAGACAATGAAAATTCGATCCCGCGACAGATTAAGTGTTTTGTGGTTTTATGCAAATGTTTATGGCAGTGACAACTGTAGCTGATATTTGCTTTTACAAAAGGGAAACCATTCGGTTCTCTGCCAGACTGTCTCGGCTTCCTAACTGCGATCTCCATAGCGTAGGTCGTGGTCATAATATCGGAAACCAGCCACGATTTGCCTCATACAGAAATAGGAGGAGCTGTTTGAAAGGCACTTGATACCGGTCCAGGTTACTGTATATGTAGAGCATTAGAACATGTTGTAATATACCCAGACCGTTCACGCGTGCTCGCTAAGGTTCATCGTGTCTGACTAATCCTGTCTGCTTATTTCTGAATTATCTTCTTACGAGAAGAGACAGCCCTGATACGAAGGAACATGTCTATGCAAGGCTTTCAACTCTCACATCTAGTCATCAAAAAGTGATATAGCTTGACTTTGCCAAGGCTACATAGCTACAAAGCTACTACACATGAAATTTAGCAGTTTCGTGAAATGTATCTTAACTCATTAAGGTCCAAACTATATCTGTTTGATTTAAAGTCACAGTCAGTACCGAGCAGTAAGCACTCTCTACCTCTGTTATAAAAACCGGTAAGTTAATTCTGTACGGAGAAAAAAATCGCTGTTTATTGTAAGATCCACGAAAACACATAAATGCACTGTGGGCAGAACAAAGAATTTCTGAATGTTGAAGCAGGTGCTACATAAAGTAAGTATTAGCCTGAAAAGGCTAATTAAATCTCACAGCTGACGTAAACCTTTAACACGTGTGCATGGAAGTTAGAATCTGTACAAATGACTTTCGTAATTTATTTAATCAGGTGGAGCCGTTTGAAACACAATGGCGACGATACGTGTCACGTGCTTGAACATCTGGAAAGTCTGCATTTTAACAAGGATTTTATTTACGGGTTTCGTATAAATCTCAGATCAAGCAGCGATTATTCTTCTCCTGTTGGTTATCTGAAAAGCACAGACAAACTGCTGCACTTATTTTAATTTTACGAGTTCTTCTGTTTTGTACGAAAGAACAAATGAGTATTGCTGTCATGTGACATGTAACGTTGTGTAGTGTAGTGGCTAGTTATTATTATTATTATTATTATTATCGCTAAATAGCTATAAAATATCTCTGGAAACATCGATATGAAAGCGTAATGTCTTGCTTAGGAAAAACAAAAGAATTTCCATGGATTGCCATTTGTGGGCGACATCCTATTGAAATTAATTTCCTTGTACTAAAATATTAACACGCCTATAGCAGTAATAATCCCACATTTACATACTTAAAAACTGTTATATTTTTGTAATTGGTTACTCTATAATAAGCCACGTAACCAGCTAAAAAAACTGCAAATTTGTGTAGGGTGACCTCTCTCCTATTTGCAGTTGTATATTTTCACTGATGTTCTTAAATAAAACCAAGAAGATGGATTGAAAAACTAGCCGAAACATGTTGTCTAAGTGACTTTTATTCTGAAAGTTGTGTATGACGGAGTACTCAAATATGTACGAGATTTTTTTCTCTCTGTCATCTTATAGTTTTTCATTTCCTGTAAAGGTAAAAGTAAGTAATTCTGTTAAATTGCTAAGCGTTTCCTACGGAGCCTACCAGATTAGTACGTTAGTGTAACGAATTTTCTAATCGTTGAAGGACGTAGGCCTGTACCGTGGATATAACAAGTTTATCAAATACAAGTTACAGTAGCAGGCAGCTTGTCATGCGCTGGAGAGGCATGCCTTTCATGTAGAATAGGCTTATGTTTATTCAACACACTCACCTGCGCAATGATAATGCACTGTATTTCGCTAATGCCTGTTGGTAACTCTCCCTTTCTCACTACGTGTTTCTCGAAATCTCAGCGAAGATGTCTGCGTGGTGAGCGCACTGTTGCGGGATCTTCTAAGATACCAGGGGTAGACATCTGACAAACATCTCTGACGTCGTCGTAGTCCGAAATATAATCTTAACAACTATATGGGTAAAACCGTCTTCCCGTAGGGAAACTACTTCCATACAGAAATACTGGCATGCATTATCCCTGCTCATGCATTCCCCTCCCCTTATTTACCCCCACCTCCCACCGTCAATGCGCGCTGAGAAGAGGGAGGACAGCAGTTTCTCTCCGAACGTTCTTTCCCTCGCCAGGGCTTGTATTCTTCCGCGGATAACGTCGCCTGGAGTAAGCAGAACAGTCTCCAGAACAGCGGGGCGGAGTCCGTCTGAACATGACTCCTCCTCTGGCGTAGCTTGGTGACTGGACCAATCAGCTGTTCGCGCGGGTCGCGTCTGCATGCCAGCCAGACGGAAGCCCGGTCTGCCAATAAACTAGAGCTGGTCTCTCTCGCGACGATTCTCTTCGCTGATAAACCCCCTCTTGCTACTTTCTTATTCGACCCATTCAGCTGCACTGCTCCTCATTATGTCTCTTTCCATGTCATTCTGAAAAGGGTATAAATTTCTACGGTCGGAAGGAACAACTGCAAAGGCAATTCAGACTGTAGTTGTGTATTGCAGTCCGAATTTATCTATAAGGCACGGAACGCACTTACTGGCCGCCAGAGGCGCATCGAAACACAGTTCCTGTCATGGAGTACTTAAAATGCACGTTGCACATGCGGCGCTATGTGGCCAGCTATACTGCACCTAACCGACAAAATCCATGATGGGTAGTAAACTTGAAAAGCTGATAGTCTCCCAGTTGGTTAAATTACCATCCTTTATCGAACTTGAATTTTCGTGAAGTAGTCCTACGTTGTATGACAGAGCCTGCAACTATTTCTCGTTATGGGCCGGATTAACGGATCCAAACTGTCATTTTCATCACTATCGTGTTTCTTTAAGATAAATACAAATAGATGAAGTTACCCCAACAGGCCGTAAAGGCTAACAAGTGCAGCAGCGGTAGGCTATAGCTCTTCTCTTTTCTTTAACCTCGGCAGTAGATGGGATGTGGGTGGTCAAAGTCACGCTCTGGCCGCTTTACCTCCGGGAAAGAGGGCCGGTACCCTTTGTATAGGAGGCTGGTTGAGCCCAAAGCCGGTCTGGACGGGTGCGGAAAATCTCGCCCAAACCGGGATTCCATCCGAGACCGTCGAGCTAGTAGGAAATTTCTTAAAGATAGAGCTCCATAAGGAACGCTCCCATCTTCCACTTATTGTATTCCAACAAAATACACTTCTTACCCAACATACGTACCGGTACGCGTTATTTTACATTATACTTTCTTCGATCTACTTCGTGGTCTCCCAACTTGTCTCTTCTTTCTAAAGTCCGCCGACTAAAGTTTCTTATCGTGACTGACTCCTCATGTCTGCCAAGGACATATCAGAAGTGTCCTGCACATAACCTGCCACACTGATTGAATCATTATTTACTTGATGACGAAGACAAATCGTACATCTGTTAATAACGCAGTTTTCCCCCGTTACACCGCCCGCCCTAGACCAAATTATTCTCTGGCCACAGCACCCAGTTCTCACACTCGCTCAGTGCGGTAGACTATACGTTTTTCTCTTAATGTGTGAGATCGCGTTCGTTACTTTTCGGCCGACAGAACAATAAGTGCTTTTGTATGTTTTGTGATTAAAACTGTAAAAATTTAAACCCCCCCCCCCCCAATCGTGCTGAACGTGTTTAAGCCATTCTTATGAATCAGATACGACAACAGAAGCACAATCGGCCTATAAGCAACATTGCCTCTGATGTATCAAGAATTGGGGTAGGCTTTATGTACAACGGATTGTGATTGACTGATTATATTTAAGTTACTTAACATTTACTTTTCAATATGTTTGATAACACTGTGAGGCAGGATAGCTCTGTCGCTACAGCGACTCACTTTACCAACGGCCTGGACGTTCCGGGGATCGAGTCCCGGTGGGAAAGAGATTCTTCGTATCCTTTCAAAATGGTCCTGGGCCTACCCGGCCTAATGTATAATGGGTATCGAGTCTCTCTCCAGGGAGTACAGTGGCCGGGGCGTGACGCTACACCGCATCTAGCGCCGAGGTTAAAGAGGTTATGTTTGTACTCGACCTCTGGTTTTTCATGGCCCGTTCTAGGGTGAAATTTGCCTTGACATATTTGATAATCCTAGACTGGCACAATTGCAGCTGTTAGTTTACATTTATTGCAAAGCAATTATTGTAGAATTTTTCGTTTTATGGTCGTCTAAAGTGACTTCAGTCAACATGGTTTTGTGTGAGCCACGTTTTTGGTAGTACGTTTGGTCCCTTCCTTACTCTGATAGTGCTGGGAAAGGTGAGACTTTCTCTAACATTTCTGGAACACCTTGTCGCTGTTATAAATTCAAAACTTTGATTGGTTCTAACTTTAGTGACACTGGGATAAATTAATAACGTACTTTTTGGGTTTTCTTAATATTTATTCAAAGATGAAGCTTCAGTAAACACAATTTGATGGATACACTAAATTATTGGTGGTAAATTTATAAACTCTGTGAGTTTATAATGCTTTTTGAAAGAGAAGATTTAAAATATAAATCGCTTAAGTTTTTGTTTAAAATTTAATAAAAAAAACCTGTGCTTCTTTCGTTTAGTATTAAACACTGAAAAACATTTTCAGTTCATTTTGGTTCTGCTACTTCTGGAAAATGCGACAAAAACAGACTTGTTTGGTCTTAGAGATTTGTTTGAGAGGGAAGCCGAAAATAGAATAAGCAGTTGATGGCCGTAACAGTAAAACCTGTTGTGTCTTCCTTGTTATTTAATATTTTAAACGATAAATTACATATTCCACGTCAGTTATTACGTCTTAATCCAAATTTCAGTTGCGGATTAAAATATACAGGCGAAGAGAAAACTTAAGAATTAGCAGTAGACCTAAAAATCGATAGGTAATTACAAAAGGCTGGCCTCTTAAGTAAATTTAAGATGTATTTAGGTCTATATAACAGCGATTTAGGGTGAAAACAAACTGGGATTTCGAGCTCCCTTAGACCTTATTGTATGTTACAAATGTGGAAGTTCTTGTATGATAAAAAAACATTCCCCATTCAAAATGATTCTTCACGAAGTGTAAGTGAAATATTAAGACGCGTTTTGTTTAGTGTTTTGAGTACATTAGACCAACAATGGAAATGTTTCTGTAATTGAGTCCAATGATTCGTGAGTGTTAAACGTGAAACTCATTCGTTTTAATTAGTTCTATAGGTCATTTATTGTACTATAATATTACTTAAGATTTGTAGCATGGATATATAAGTTAAACTTGACAAAGTCCATGGAAATGCTTTCTTTCTTGATGCTCCTCGATTTCGGAGAAAGGATCATTTTTGTTGCAAGGTCTCCAGCTACCTAAAATTTGTACTTCTTTTAGAAGTGTCTGTGAAGATAAAGATGAAGATGCTTATGGAACAGTGAGAGAATGATACTGATGGGATCAAAACGAAGTAGGAGAAGAATATCTCCCAGTTATACTTTTTCCTCGAATCGGGTTCAAATCCGAGCCGCCGCGGTCAGAGACCGGCGAAAGAGTAGTCAGTCCGTCCGTCACCACTATACAGAAAGACTGGTTGACACTGCACAGAGAAATGACCGCTGTGTAGGTAATGACGGCCATACTGTTCACAGTCATCTCTCGCGTTTCTTGGGGGTTAAGTTCAAAACTTCCCACAATGAGCGAAAATCCGCGAATAAATGCCCGCCCCTCAAAAACAATATATTAGTCTTTTTCGGTGTTTTCTTTGTAATAATTGTTTATTTTAATATTTACTTGTATGCTTGCTTTCCTTTTCGTCATTTAACCACAAAACATCGAGAATATGAAATGACTAACATTTTGATTTACTTTGAAGGTCTACTAATGTCATTGTGCGACTGATTCACTTCCGCTGGTCGGTGGGAAAGGTCACGTAGGTATCGCGTGACTAGCGGCATCACTTCTATACGAAGCTTCTAAAAACTTCTAGAAAATTCTGGGGGTTCACGAATTTTTTTTTCCTGCTTGACCCCGCAAATTTGCAAAATTGCTAAGTACGAGACTGCGAAAGGCGCAGTATGACTGAACTTCAACACAATCTTTGGGTGAAATTCAGGATTTCTGAAGGTATAAAGTTTGGTGCAGCAATTACCTTTGGTCATTAAATGGGTAAGAATTTTTAGTAGTGGATAATAGTCTGAAAATTGGATTTAAGCTATTGTCTATGAGTAGGCCTATAGATAATATAATAGTGACAACAGTGAAGCATAGGGCATATGTCGACTAACAATCTAGTGCAGATGGGATAGTTCAAATTACAGGCTTCGCTGACTGATATATTCTGTGGTTTTACTCCGTCCCTCCGGACGAATATCGGTTAGTAGAAGTCTATGGTGATGTCATATCACTCCATGTTCGCTCCCGTCCATATTCTCACCTTCACACCATCATACTACCCAAATAGCCATCTTTGATTTTCATTTGGTACTGCCAAATTACTGTCGTCAAACACCATACGAACACAAATTATGCTGATATCTATTTACATCTACTTTGATATTAAAGCTGTAATCTGGAGGATGCTGATTGGATGACAGGGGTTTGAGTTCCGTAAGGGAACAGGGTCTCTTTTCACAGCCTGTCCGCAGTCACGTCAGAGTACACACAAGGCAGATCTCTTGAATGACCGGGAAGGCCGTCCGAAATTCGAAGCTGACCGCACATGCTGCTGGTGCAATGCACTGAAATTTACTGAGGCTTCGTTCCTTAGTGACGAACTCTCTCAGGTCTGATATTCATGCAACCTAAACCTGACGCATGTCACCCCAAGGATATTTACGTTCATCGGACTGGAGAAATAATCACTTTTGCTCGTGAGATCATTAAAAAAAAAAAACCTCTAAACAGACCTAGATTTTGTGGCAAAATGCAAAATTTATTTGATCTGATTTGTCCTGTTGTGTTTGTATGTCTATATACACATAGGCAAATAATTGAACGTTTAACACAAAATTATTTTATTAAACACGGATTCAGCTACATATTTCGGCTTTGTTAAGCCATCCTCATGCTGTGTACAATTCTATACAAAGATAATGTGATTATGTCGATGTAATATAGTTAATAATTGGGATCAGTGTTCTTGTCACATCTGTAATGTTCATTTTTCTATGGTAAATCAGCCAACCTCGGACCTAGACCACCTCACTGTTGATGTTTCTAGATCACACACATTTAGACACACACAGCCGGTAGAACCGTTCTGAACCAGTGACCAGCTCGTCCCAGAGGCCGCTACCTACACTACACACAAGAAACACAAGAGACGACTATTCATGCCCTCGGCAGGATTCGAAGCTGCTATCCCAATAAGCGAGCGGCCGCAGATCTACGCCTCAGACCACACCACCGGAATCGGGGTTATGTTTATATAGCTCATATTTCATAACATGTTCTCAAAATAAAATATTAAATACACTATTCATAAAGATGGCTTGCCATGTACTACAACGTTTGGATACAGTACCTGTACTGCAGGTAGATAAATGTGTGTAACAGTATTAGGCATAGTCCTTGATAATTAAGATAGAAGACGTAATGAATGAAGTACCTTGTGAAGGAAAGCCGGAAGTGCGGTCAGGTTTTGTACGTGTGACGTGGTCTGGGACTTTAAGAATTCGTAGTCAACGTACAGGCTGGTCAAAATAGTAAACTCAACTTACTTGGGGAGTTGAAACTAACGTATTTTTATCGTAATCAGACACAGTGTCTTTTCGTTGTTACTGTTTCAGGATTTTGCAGAATAAACTAGGCCGTATTTTCGATTGCACCTCAGCGCCTGCGGTGCTGCGTTGTGGTAGGCCTAACAATTCCAGATGTGCCGATCCCATGACCGCGCGATGTAAGGCGTGGGTCTGCGGCCGCTCGTTTGTGGGTATTGTGGGTTCTAATCCCGCCGGGAGCATGATTGCCTGTCTCTTGTAGAGTGCTGTGTGTTATCAGCTAGAGGTCTCTGCGTCGGGCTGATCACTCGTCCAGAGGAGTCATAGTGAGTGGTTTGTCCGACCGAGTGTGATAATGAATCTTCGATTATATGGAGTCCTTGGATCACTGTGGGCTGTTGTGCCATGGTAAAAAAAGGACAGGTGTAGGGCTAAATTAACCTCTGATTTAATGACGCTTAGTGACTCAGGCTAGGCACATACGGTGTCAGCGATATAACATGAATCAGCACTGACTATCCTATTAAACTACGCTACCAGACTACACGGTGTCATTCCAGAATAAAATAATCCTTAAACTAATCTGATAGGAGATTTGAGATTCTCATGGCGGTAAATATTCTTCAGGGAAGTTGATAAACTTCTACGAAACTACACGGCGTCACAATCCGGAAATATTAGACTCGATTCTGAGACACTAACATTTACAATCTACAAAACGTATCTCCCTAAGATACATTTTATCTCATCCTCCTGTCTCTTCATTGGTGAGACAGTTTTCAAAGCAGATAAATCAATCGTTGAGGTCACGCGGTGGAGCAGTTGGTTGAGGCACTGCGCTACAAGCCGGGAGGTCGCGGGCTCGATTCCCGATGGTGTCATTGGAATTTTTCATTGACATAATCCTTCCGGCCGCACTATGGCCCTAGGGTCAACTCAGCTTCTAAGAAAAATGAGTACCACGAATATTTCCCGGGGGGTAAAGGCAGCCGGTGCGTACGGCTGACAACCCTACCCCCTTCAGGTGCCGATTGTCTTGAAATCCGGGACCCTCAACCTTCTGGAACCCTCAGGGCCCGTCCAGGTCTGATGGGATTGCTTTACCCTTAAATCAATCGTGAGAAGCCATCTGAATACAATCACATTTATTAACCTATAAAACCTCGTGTTTCCTCCGTACGTATGTGCCGGGGAAACTAAAATAACTGCATTTTTCCAATATTGTGTATTTAAAGCAATCCCATTACCGACCTGGACAGGCCCAGAGGGTTCTTAGGAAGTTCAGATTCCCAGATTTCGTGACAACGACACAGGATGGTGGTAAGGTTGTCAGCCTTACGCACCGGCCGCCTTTACCCCCCGGAAATACTCCTGGTACTCATTTCTGTTAAAGGCTGAGTCGACCCCAGGGCCACAGTGCGATCAGAGGGATTTTATGTCAATAAAAAATCCACTGACACTAGCTGGGATCGAACCAGCGACCTTCCGATTTGTAGCACAGCACCTTAACCACTGTGCCACCTCGGTCCCCATAATATTGTGTATTTATGTGAAAGAAATTTATCGGGTGTAATAAATTTAAAATGTAAAATTAAATTTCACGTCAAAAAGTTTGCGGCGCCATTCTGAATATTTAAACCAATAGAAATAACAAAATATTTGAAGCGAGAGTTAAAAAAAATACAAATTTTGAAACTTCATATGTATAAGCGTATTTTTAAAAAAAACTTTGTTTGCAAAAAAAAACACTATGTAAAGAAAAGTGGTCTATATTTATCGTAATGTTTGACGGTTGTTAGAAATACACGTGTATTATAGAGCTCACATTCTGACGCATTCTGACAGCAGCACCCATAATGTTACTAGTCTAACATTTGAACGACTGGGAAGACCTTACCCTCTTCACGACATAAGAAGAGATGTCTGAAGTTTCCACATTGGTGTTTTGGGGTTCATATCGCTGGGTCGCGACGATGTGGCGCTGGGTTGGTCTTTGCTCACACGTAACGGTACCAGCATCTCAGCGTCACAACACAGAAGACCTGAATCCACGATAAAGCTCGTATCGTATTTACAGTTGCACTTCATGTTCACAAGTTAGTTATAACAAGACAGGCAACAACACAACACTGAAGCGCTTTCGTGCAACCATTGTTGCAGTCGATAATAGATATATATTACATATTCTGAATGTGTTTTTGTAGCCTTGGGTATCAAGCATCAATGAGCATGCGTCATGTTGTTATGTGTGGCCTGTACGGCTCTACAGTATTTTTCCACACTATCTCACAAAAGGCATGATTTTCTAAAAAAAGTTATTAAAATCAGAGTGTGTGTTTTGATTTTCTCTATAACACTTGCTTGAAACATTTCTCATTAGAGGAAAAACTGACCGATATGTGATCATCAGCGGTATTGGTCGTCATGTAAAGTATCCGTCATTCTTGTCTGATTTTAATGAAATTTGAATTTCTCAACAGATTTGCGAAAAATACTCAAATATAAACTTTTATAAAAATCTGTGCAGTGGGAGCCGAGTTGTTCCGTGTTGACAGACAGCAGACAAGACGAAGATGACAGTTTCTGTCAGCCATTTTGCGAAGGCGCCTAAAAACAATCCAGATAAATCGTATATTCCATTAAATCCCTTCACAGACCCTAGAAATTCAGCAAAGTTTTGCCGTCTTCCCGCCTGTATAATGAAGCGCAATAACCAAAACTTTACATTCTAACATCCTTTAAGGCGTGTTAAACTTTCCAGTAGGAATTTGACGTCTACTAGTGTTTTCCCTTTCCGATTTTAAACATACGTTTTCTATCTCAAGTTACAAGTACTGTAATCTTTGTAGTTGCACCGTGAATGTTGATAGTATTCAGCCCTTCATTTGCCCAACTAATGCACACAAATTATTATAACATTGTTAAACAGTTAAAATCATTTAAAATTATAACAGTTGCTCCAACATGTTTCGGTTTACTTAAACCATCATCAGGGAGTTCTCAGCCTGTGCTTCGCTAAAGTTACAATGTTGATATTGCTTACATATATCTTTATTTGAAGTTATCGGTATTGTGGCTGCATATTTTGTTCAGTCTTGTCAGGCGTGTGGATCATGCACTTGCACGATCCACACGCCTGACAGGATTTTATAATAATTTGTATGAATTAGTTGGACAAACAAAGTACTTATTACAAGTACTGTAATCACGTCACATAACCCTACACGTTTAGCTTCACAAACACAATAGCGGAGTTTCATAGCACAATATATTATGTAAGAGCAGTAAAGTCAGATCAACACTGTATCAATCACACATTCTATTGTCTACCTTACGACAGGTCCACAGCATCTTCAAAGGGAGTTCTGCAAAGAGTGTGATCTGGTGTTGCCTCTTTTTAATTCCCAGCATCCTCTCGTTTCCATAAGGCCTTCCAGTAGTAGCTTACGTGTTCTTCCTCGTCTTCTCTTCACGTTTATCCTTTCTTCGATGTTTCCTTCAATAACGTGTGTTAGAAATGAGTACCTACACAAGACGTCACCAATCCAGTTATCCATTGTATTAGTAACAAGGGAATAATAGAATCTTGCTACGAAAAATGATTTCTATCTCTCACTCATTTGCCCCGCCTTTGTATAACGGTTGGACAGATAATTGTCTCTTAGATTCGGTAATCCTTAACACTAATCATAAGAAACTGAGTTCTTCTTGAAGAGGTACTAGCAACATGATCAAGAAAACGCTACAGATTTTCATGAAACTTCCACTTCTTTTACTGTACTCAAGAACAGCCTTCCACTTCAGTAAATACACGCCGTTTCATGAACCGTGGCGGTCCCACACCAAAAGTTTGTGCGTCCGCCAAGTTGTTACACCTTACCGTAGAAAATTGCTAAGTACTACGTAGCAACACCATTTGTAAGGTTTTCCAAGTAGACGCGTCAGGTAACTCAATAGCTGTAATGGAGGAAAGTATAGGAAGTGTGGTAATGTTAAGAGCCGTTCATTTTTAGGAAAGAAAGTAGGATAAAAACGCTGAATTGTTTATTGTCTCCAAATTTTTGTCTACCGTTTATATACAGTACGAACTGGCCAGCAATTTCAGGTTATTAGAGTGTGAAGTTTAAAGAATACCTGCCCGGCTTCTTTCCGTGAGACTTGCCAGTGGTTAAAATTTCCCCTGAATGGTAGGATTGCTACCTTTAGCCTCTGGACTGGCATGTTTAGGGATGGCATTTCCTCCATTCCTGGTGAAATAGTTATACCGCTGTGACTCGGTCGTCATTTCCTCGTTTGTGAGAACTGGCTATACCACGAGAAGGTGAGGATGACTGTTGGGTAGGAGAGGCTATACTATTAAGCATCACTACCCGTTAGAAGAATAGCAGGGTACACTTGGACAGATTACAAAACAAATGCACAAATTGCAAAGGAGTTAAAAATAACACCAATTTTGGACAAATTACTGGAATACAAGAGAAGCTGGATAAAACATGTAAATAGAATACCTCGAAATAAATTACCCAGGGTAATGAAACACTACTTCCAAACTGGCAGAAGGAATCATGGTAGACCTTTGAAGAGACTTCTGGATACATGAGACCGGAAGGGGCCAACAAGTGGCCCAACTCCATGAAAGATATATGATGATTATGATGATAATGAGAGTATGACGTCATTACTGTCGGAGCGATGTAATCCAGTCGCACTTTTAAAGTTTTTATCCTTATTTCAATAGCCTCGCCTTTCTAAACCTGAAGTACTTCGACAAAAGATTTTGTTTTATTTGTAACAACATATGTGGTCACAAACAGTCATGATAAAATAAAATTTTAAATCAAAACCTAATGTGTAAAATGACCCGGGGATATAATGAAGCAGTCTACCGGAAATTACGAAGGCGCAAGAAGCGCAACACTTCCATATACCTTACTTATGTTCTATAATTTAGATTGCACTTCGATATTTTCATCAACTGAAGAGCTGTTTGCCCGAGAAGATTTTGTCACTTCTCGTTTGCCGCGAAAATGCTAAAGTTTTTGTGTTTTCCTCAACATTTCTGATGTCTTAAGGAAGGCCTAATAAATGAGCTATATTGTCTTAGGTAATTATCTTAATAAGCTATTTTACTTTTAATAGTTCATCACTGATTTTTAATCGTTAACAATAATGAAGCTAGGACTATATAGTTCGATTTTCTAACTTTTCTTAATTCCTGTTTCTTGCGTACCTTTAATAAACGCAAAAGCGGGAGACACGAATTAGACATTTAGAGCTTTATATCGATAATTTTTTTTTTTATATTCATGGGTCCGTGCATCGTGAATCAAACTGAATAATTGTCCAACAAGATGCGACGGTATTCAGTTTATTACATATCTGTAGACAGCTCTACATGTTCCGGGTGTTGACACCCATCATTAGGAGCTCGTACAGCTGTAATTACAGCTTCTGGCACTGGTGAATTGCAATGAATAAAATATGCTATGTATCATATTTTATTCATTGCAGTTGATCAGTGCCAGAAGCTGTAATTACAGTTGTACGAGCTCCTGATGATGGGTGTCAATACCCGAGACATGTAGAGCTGTCTACAGATATGTAATAAACTGAATACAATCGCATCTTTTTGGACAATTATTCAATTTAAAAATTTGTTTCACGTGAATTCTAACCCAAGATGATGCAACGCACCTTCAGCCGGAACAAATGCCTACCGCATTCCTTGTGACTCAATATCGTGTTCATCTGCTCACCATCTCTCTATCTGGCGTGGAAAGATGGAACTGAACGCCATATTATAGGAACCTGCGCGCCATCTAGTGGAAATGTATGGAATTTCCCCTCGTGATGGATGTTTTTGAATGTTACTTCGATAGCGAACGATACAGTTAACAGCCTCGGTAAATTCCGCAGTTTTTTTGTGATAATATCGTAATTTAAATTATTGCAATCAGAAGCGACAATTTTGCGAGCTTGCTGCCTCGGAAATGGTAGGTGCACTGTTCAAATATTGGCTAGGCCACAGATTATTCTGAGATTGTTCGTGGTTTTATTCAATCCAACAAGGAGTATTCCGCAACAGTGTCCTGTTAATGTTTCCTTCCCCATACCTCCCAATTCATTATTCACCATCATTTAATAATTCTACACAGGCCCCAATCTAAAAAATGAATTTTGGAACCTGACCTACACAGAAACCTGTGAACTAGCTTGTAATTATACAGGCATGTCACTATTGTCAACCACATACAGACATTACACTCAGCATTCTTCTGTTAACTCCATATGAAGATGAAATTATTGGGGATCATCAAAGTGGATTTTGATATCATAGATCAATTATTGATATTTTGTATTCATCAAATACTTGAGAAAAATTTGAATAAAATGGGGCAGTACACTGGTTATTTGTAGACTTCAAGAAAGCCTGTGAAATGGTCAGGAAGGCTGTGTTATATAATGTTACCATATAGTTTGGTACAGAACTGACACTGGTTAGGGCTATCAAAATATATGTAAATGAAACTTACACTGAAGTCTGGACAGGCAGACATTTGTCTGATACTGAGAATATTCTTTGTTACTAAGGCTGTTTGTCTTAGATTGGGCTTCAATGGTGCATAGTGACAGATGATGATGTCTGTTCTGAAGTATTGGGAGTGGGAATAAAACAAACTCTCTCTCTGCTTTATCTTCAAAATGGTCTGCAAAAAGTATATGTTTTATTGCCTCTGATTTTCAACTTTGCTTCAGAATATGCAATTAGGAAAGTCCAAGTAAGCCGGAAGGAATAGAAATGTAATGGGTCACATCAACTTCTGTTCTATGCTGACGGTGTTAATTTATTATGCAAAAATATATGTACTATATAGAAAAACACAAAGTTTATTAGGTGCTATCAAGGAGGCTGTTCTAGAAGTAAATGCTGACGAAACCAAGTACTTGTTCATGTCTCATCAACAACATGCAAGACAAAATCACAGTACAAATATCCATAATACATTCTTTGAAAGTGTGGCAGTGGTCAAATACTGGGAAAATCAAAATTGAATGCATGAAAAAATTGATATTGATATATTTAACTGCAATTGGGTTGACACCTGGTGGCAGTAGTATGATACACATTTACATAGAAACAATACATAGGACAACATAAGTTTAACAACTTTGGTTGGAAGGCTTTCTGGGATTCGAACCCAGAGTGGTCAAACTAAAATTAACGATGAGCTAAACGTGTAAAAATTATCGCCAGACTGGGAAGAGTGCGGGCCACGCCCCATCTTTGCGAGTTATACCCTGGCATTTGCCTGACAACTGAGGAAAAAGCACAGAAAAACCTGTCAGGGTAGGCGAAGAGTGCCAGTCGGCACGATGAAAACAGAATACACATAACCTCGCAGACTCGCACTAGCATTGTCTTAGCCCCAACAACTGGAACAGTGCTGCCACCTTTCATTTTGGGTTATCCAAGCAGATCGCTGACATCTGCTTCGTACAAAATTATTGTTAATACCTCCAAAAATAAATGCATATTGGCAGTCTTTATACTGCATTAAAATCCTCTGAGGCCGTCTAGCCAGTCGGGAATTCAAGGACGTTTTTACCTGGCTATCACTTTCCTACTGCTAACTCGAAGTTCTAACTATACTGTAAAAATGGTATAGCCTGATTTTATTAAGTGCTATGTCATTACAAAGGGTTAAGCTATATAAATAAGGTACACGATTTACAATTAATTTACAGTTTTACAAAATTTACATAAAAACTAAAGTTAGTCCAGTCAAAATTAAAATAATTGCCTTGCCTTGACTCTTGCTATAACCCGATGCAGTGCCAAGGTTCTAGAATTTAGACGTTAACAAAGTAACCAAATGCCATCAGACAAAGTGCTCAGTCTCGACGTGGAGATAACCAAATAAAGTGTAAAATCTTAACACATTCAGCATGACTTACCTTATGCAAAATGAAGCCAGTAAATTTTCCAACATTTCATAATAAGTATTTTCTTCTTCTTCATCACCACCACAACAAGCTCTGAGCTGGTCTCCACATATAATCCAAAACTTAAGTTGTGAGAATGACAGTTACCTTCTAGCGCTGGGTTATATAGAAAATCACGCTACGCAAACAATGTGGGCTCTGGCATTCTATACAGTTTATCGAACTGCTGAGCAGAAAGCCACCTCACCTGTAACGTA
>Ga0131853_10006807_pt1 | contig 20637 bp, 41 predicted proteins | sample TergutLab28metaG_FD_92764 | JGI IMG/M metagenome (GOLD analysis project Ga0131853, IMG submission 92764) | Labiotermes labralis P1 segment gut microbial communities from Petit-Saut dam, French Guiana - Lab288 P1 (version 2) (version 2) | ecosystem: Host-associated > Arthropoda: Insects >...
GGGTAATAAATAAATTAAAAATACACACACACACACACCACACCACACCACACACACACGACACTCAAAAATCACACAACCACCACACACACACACACCACACACACACAAACAACACACTCACAACACACAAAGCAGCATCACACACACCCACACACAAATACGTCACTCACAAACAACACACACACCCCACACACACCCACAAAAAACATACCCAAAAAACCTATACAAAACAAACAAACAAACCACACACAAAAACACACACCACACACACTCATACAAACACAGAAACACACACATTAAACACATACATTAAACACATACACAAATATCACACAACTCACACACTCATACAAACACACCAAACACACACATAAACATACCACATACACATCTACACGCATTCACACCTACACACACAAACGCACTCAATACACACACAAACATACACACACGCATCAAAGCACACAACACACACAAACACACACATCAATACACACACCAAACACGCCACACAAAAACACCACAATCACACACAACATACACTCACCACCCACACAAAAAACACACACCCAACGCATACGCCCACGCACACACACCAAACACACACACCACAAATACAACACACACACAAGACACACACGCGGCAAACACTCACAGACAACAAACACACCACAAACACATCAAACACACCAAATAGAAACACCCCACACACACACCCACACAGAAAAACCACAATCACTCACACCACACACACACAAAATACACACACAATCAAACCACCCTCAAACAAAACACACCCACATATAACACAGACGCCACAAACACAACATACATTCTCACACACACACACACACCACACGCGCACACACCACACATATTCACACCACAACACAGAAACACACACATACCACAATACACACAAAACACACACCACACATCAAACAAGACAAGGTACACGGTATAAATTAACATCACTCGCCTCTGTGATAGAGGTAATCTATAAAGTTGAAAATTACTCAGGAAAATAGGGCTCCCGTGTTCAACAGGGCTGGAAATTTCCCCACCATCAAATTCAAACCTTCCCACAGTAACGTGACCGGAGGTGTAAATCAAACCTACCGTAACGGACTCATATTACCCAGATGGATTTCTACCGACCGCCGGGGCAACTGCCCGTTCCTCGACCGAGAGGGTAGCTGGCGACAATCGCACTTCATGTGGCCAGTCGGGCCACATTTCTAATATATGTAAGGGGGAGAAAATGGCGGGGCACGCCGGTGCGTTTCACGAACTCGGGGACTATTCCCAGGTGAAGAGGGTGTGGTAGGGTGGTATTTCTCCCTTTCCCTCAACACAGAAAACTTCTCTTCAATCAGGCTTACTGCACTAATTAATTCCATGCGGGTACGGGGTCTCTTCAAAAATGCAGAATGGCCCAAAATAGTAGGGTGGATATTCATCAGGACACGGGCAACTAACACCCCTTACTCAGCTTGGAACTAAATAATATAGACAAAGCAAACACCCTTTTTACGTTGTCGCGTATACCTCTTCCCTCGTCATGAAAATTGAACACTACATGGTCCTGCATCATCCTTTCCCTAACGAAATCGGGGAGAAACGCTTTCACCATTTCGCATTTGCACTGCACCCAAATACTCCCACTCCTTAAATATTATTAGAAAAAAATGGCAGTTCAGCCTCGTAGACCAAAGGCAAGATACGAATCATAAATAATTTATTGTGGATTTCAACCAGCCTGGTAATCAAGAACAAAATGCCTTCAGGTTCATCACAAGAGAGAGCCGGGACATTCCGCAATAACTCAACAATAACGGGGACTACGATGCCACAACAACCTATGTGGGAGTCACAAAAGTGTTCTTGGGGCCCACTATGGTTGGCTCCTAATGACAATTCAATCAGAGCACTTACCTCTTTACTTTCGGTGTCCTGTTTAATGGGCATGATATTTCAAGTCAAGTCTGCCACAACTGTCGAACAGTTCCTTCGTTATTAAGCCCCTTCTCGGAGCAGAGTTGTCGCAGATTGTCGCCGTTAAACGTGAAAACCTCCGAGGCAGTCACAGCCATGCAACACAGACATGTTACCACAAGGTTCCCAAACACAAAATGCGACCGCTCAACTCCACGTAGAAGGGACAAGATGGGAGTGCTTGTGGACAAAAACGCTCTGCTACCAGAAGTGAGTCTTCGGGGGTGGGCCTTCCACCGACCCAAAAAGTCCTGGCGTGTATCGAACCGAGGGCTGGTACTAATTTCCTCCCCGGCCATTTTAGAAACCGACTCCTGACCAGTGGAGAACTTGTGTTTCTTGGTCAGTATGTTTAATGCAAAATCCAGGGGTAATTTAGCTAGTGATAATATAATTAACCTGTCAGCAAAAAATAAGTAAAAGGCGAATTAACCAAATGAAACAATAGGTAGTAACCTTCAAACTCAAATGGACTTCCGGCAAGGCCGATCGTAACACACGTAGCACACACAATCTTACATGATTATTAGATCCGGTGTCAGTCTGCCACGGGGGGAACAGCGTACAATAGAACAGTAAAATACTCAAAGTACAAAAAACGCTCAGGCAGATTTAGCACCAGACACTCTACATTCGCCCGTCCAAAACAAAGAAAACCTAACAGTACAAAAAGAAACCCGATCGACCGGCCATCATAAACAGTGTGCCAAAATACAACACACATAACCTTCAATAAAATGACACGACAAAGACTTCCTCGTTACAAACACAAAACTAAAACTAAACCCCAAGTACCGTTACGTACACCAAACCATGTTCAGCGCGACGCGCTAGGTTGTCCTTGGGGTATGTTCTCACACCAAAAACACATCAAATAATTTCGGAAAACAAGAGGCCGGGAACAAATTTTACCTATGTGTATATCCCGAACGTCTACGTGGCTCGTACAGAGTGACCAGACGCAGCTCTTGCTGCCGGGCAGCTCAAAGACGAAGACTATTTGTCCCGATGAGATGTAGCCAAGAGAAATGGTTCAAATCAACGTCCCATATGGATAATTAAAAAAAACACCCTCCTATTTCTGTTCTACGAGGGCGAACAATAGCCCGTGTTGATAGCCTGGAGAAAGGGAACGAGAGCGGAAATAACCAGTTCTGCCTTGCCGAGAGCCAAATATTTGCTCTAGGCACAGTCGGTACGACTCTTGATCCACCGCCCCCTTAAATAGAAATTCACGCAGTGGATTTCTATGAAGCCTAATATCACGCTTGAAACGGCACACGTCCCACTGTGGCCTGTCGCAACACTGTGCGCAAACTGTCCACTCCTGTCGTCCGCCACCAACAGGTGAAGTGGAAATCTAATGTGTGAAAATCCTCAGAGAAATCAGGTATTCCCACAAAATACACAGGCAACACACACACGCACTGCCACAGGACCTCTACCGGTCCCTCGATTCCTCACTATCAGCATACTATATATTCCTTTGCTTATAACCCAACACAAAATGGTTTGTCCATGTGTGGTGGGTAGCGTGACCTTCCGCGCTGTTTCCACAGTCTGCGCAAACGAACGCGGGCGTGATAAGGCATGCCGTGATGTGTACCAAGCCGAAGAAATGTTGAGGATTGGCATCTACACGACGACACCAGTCTACTCAGCGGGATGTTTCCGACATTTCGGGCATAAAGAAGATGTTCTGCCGATTCATTATGAATTGGGGTGACACAAGGAAGGAAGGATATCACGCGGAGGCAGCGGTCACCTGCGAGGAAGTCAGGACAGCTAAAACGGGAAAGACAGTAACAAGATTTAACATAAAAAACCAAACGGGAATTTCAGTTAATTCATATATATTTTCAGCTGATATAATATGCCTTAGGCACATTGACCGTGGGAACGGGCTTGTCTAACAGCATGTTATTCTCATTAAAAATTTTAAATCTTACTTGGGGATCGGACTATCTGAGTTATATTTTGGCAGTGTCATTATGTGCCTAATTACTAACAAGGTTCTTCCTGTAAGTTACAGTGTCTTAAAATGTAAATGGGTAGGTTTTACGCCCTTCATTAAATCGACGTTCCACTTTACGGTTGGCTGAATTCGAATACTTTTAAGCACGTACCCAGAGTGATTAACTCGCAGCTGACTTATCATCAACGTCCAAAACGGTAAATCTCACCGGGAACCAATGTGTGACTTAATTTCCCTTCCCAGAAAGAAGTCAGGAGTTGATTGAGTTCTCTCATGGAGGGCGGTGTTAAAGCGAAAGCTAGCAATGGGATATCTTCTACCCAAGTGTTCTGTGTTTGGTGGTGGAAAATTTTGAATGATGAATTGAAGTTCCGAATAACACGCTGCGCGAACGAAACCTGGGGATAGTAGTGCTGTATTGGTGGGTTAGCGGCGTTCTCACAGAACACATATAAGGACGTACTGAAAAAATCGATCCTTATAATTGTCCAAAAATTTAGTCGAAAACATACGGAAGGTCTACTACTCCCCTAAATGTCCAGCCAACGGTGTGTCCTGGAAGTAGGTAAGGAGCATGTGTCCAAACATATCAAAACACGACCCAAAGCTTCTAGTGGCGAACTTGGTTAAATAACGAATTAAATTTTTATGGACAACAATCTATTTTGCCCCAGCTTGGCCAGCCTCAATCTTCAACTTGAGGTCCTTACAGAATGAGTCGTTAGCCTATTACTGCTCAATGGAAGAGTAAACCAAAGGCACGGATTCTACTATCGCAGCACACGTATATTCAGGGCCGTCACATTACATGACCTCAAAACAGAGAGAAAATGCGTCGGAAATACATTATGGTTCCCTTGGTGATGCTTGACGCGAAATTTAAAAGGGGCCAATCGCAACACTAACCTGCCAACACGACCTATATCTTTGAACCCCTTGAGAAGCTAGCACAGGGCCAAATTATCCCATTGGATTTCAAAATTATTATTTTTTAGATAAATTCAGCAGCTCGCACAACCAAATTCAATATCCGGACATTCCTTCTCGTACGTAGCATAACGACGTTCAGCAGGGCTGTAATACGATGCTGGGGCTACAATTTTACCCAGTCCCTGGTTCAGCTCTGCGAAGATGGCAATGACACTAGCGTCGGTAACTATAACAAACTTCTATTCATAGTCAGAGAATTGAGAACAGGGGTCTCACCCAAAGCTTGTTTGAGAAATTCTACAAAGGCCTTAGTAAACTTAGCTGCCTTCCTCTTAAGAGCTTGCAAGCAGGTTGCACATATGCAGAAATCAGGAATGATACTCGCATAGAATCCAGTCATCCGGATAAATCATCTCAGATTTCTCAAATTTGTGGGCCGAAGTTACGCTTTAAAGGTTTCTACTCTTTCCGGCAACACGATAATGTCGCGAGTTGAGAACGAGTGACCTAATTATTCGAAATTACTAACCTCTATGTTCATCTTATCAAGGTTCAAATTAAATTCGGCCTCTTGCAGCCGCTCAAGAACACCATTTACATAAACTATATGTTCATTAACCGAACGAGAGTAGACTACCAGATCATCAAGGTAATTAAACACATACCTTCCCTTCATATCAGAGAAAAGTGCGTCCACAAATTTATTAGGCCCTGATTACCCACACAAATACGCATGGGTTTTGTTAAACTCGAACAAAAGAAACGTTGTTGAGAAAGCAGTGAACCGGCAGATCCTGGGGGTCAAGGGTATCAGGAAATTGTCGAAATAATGTCGAACACAGAGAAAATCACGACACCTGATTATTGGACAAATGCCTGGTCAATATAAGGCATTGTATGTGAATCAAAGAAGTCTTGGTCATTAACCTTGCGGTAGTCGAACACCATACGAAATGCTCCATCGATCTTGGGTACCAAAAATGCGGACCTTGCGTACTGGGATTTACTGGGGTAAAAAACGCCCTGCTCTAGCATTTCGTGCACTAGCTGCTTAAAATTTTTATACTTCGGGAGTGTAAAGCGATACGGCGTATTCCGACCCGTAGTACTATCGGACTACCTGATATCATAGGGGCAAAACCTGGCAATGTCAAGAGAAGGTGCAAACAAAGACGCGAAATCCGTCATTAAGACATCAAGGGTTAGAAGGCTCGAATGGCTCCGCTTGAGCGTAACGAAATTAAACGCCTCCCCACACAGATTCTGCAGATATGACTCACAGTTCTCGCGTAAAACCGCCGCTGAAAAGAATCCTTTCACAACGGGCGCAATTTCAAACTGTAGGTCCCAGAGGACATATCCACTCTCATTTTAGCCCATTCCAGTAAATCTACCACCAAAATGGCCGGAAATGGGCTTCCTTTCATAACCTTAAAATTATGATACCACAAAACACGTAACCTCACTGCATCACTAACCTGGATTACTACCATTAGGTAACAAACATGACTAGGAACACGGTACGAATATACATCTCTCGCCTCTGTGATGCAGGTAAACTATAACGTCGGAACGTACACAGGAGAATTGGGCTACAGTGTCCACCACGGAGGAAAAATTCCCTGTCTACAGATTCAAATCTACCAAAAGTATCTTGCCCGGAGAGTTAGCTGCAACCTTCTGTAACGTCCTCACAGTACCCAGGCGGGGTCTTGTAGACCGCTGGGGCAAATGTACGTTCTCCGATCGGGAACGTCGCAGGCGACAATCGCGCCTCATGCTGCCAGTCTGTGCACACTTGCAATATTTATAGCGGAGAGAACCTGACGGAGATCGCCGGGCCGGTTCCCGAACAAGGGATCACTTCCCAGTTCAATTGGGCGTAGTAGGATGATTTTTCTCCATTTCCCTCAACACAGATAACTTCCCTTCAATCATGCTCACTGCATTAATTAATCCCTTATGGGCCTCTCCGAAAATACTGAATGGCCTACAACAGAAGTGTGGAGGTTCATCAGGACACGGGCAAATAAATGCCATTCCTCCGCCTCGTACTCAAATAATCTAGGCGTGGCAAACACGCTATTAACCTAGTCGCGTATAGCTCCTCTCTCTTCATGAATATTGAACACTACATGGTTTCGTATCATTTTTTCTGGAACGAAAACTAGGGGAAGGATTTCAGCTGTTCGAATTTGCACTGCTCCCACTCCTCCCACTACGTAAACATTCTACGAAATATCGCAATACATTCCATGTGACGAAAGGCAGGATACCATCCAAAACTGCTCTACCGTCAACCAAGCACAAAATATGAATTTCATGCAGCTCGGTAATCAAGAACAAAATGACTTCAGATTCTTCACAAGAGAGAGCCGGGACATGCCTCAATAATTCAAGAATAATGGGGCTTACGATACCACATCCCGCACCGTGACAGCCACAAAAGTGATCTTTGTGTCCACTAAGGGTGGCGTCTAATAAAAAATCACTCCGAACACTTGTCTGTTCTCTTCCGGTGTCCTGTTTACTCATCCATGCTCTTTCCAGTCATGTGACGCAACAATCCCTGCCGTAACATTCGAAACGGCCCTTCGTTAATAATACCCTCCTCGGAGCAAAGTTGGCTTAGCTTTTCGGCATTAATCTGGAAAACCTCCGGGGCAGTCACAGCCATGCAACAAAGACATGTTACCACAAGTTTCCCAAACCAAAATGCGACGGCCCAACTGGCACTTGAAGGCACAACTTGGGAGTGCCCGTGGATATTCACGCTCTGCTACCAGAAATGAGTTCTCCGGGGCGGGCCTCCCATTGGCCCAGTAAATGCCGGTGTGTATCGACCAGAGGGCAGGTACTAATTTCGAACCTCGCCATTGTGGAGACCGAATCCTGACTAGTGGAGAACTTGTGCTTCTTGGTCAGTACGTGTATTCGGAAAGGCAGGGGTTATTTAGCAAGTGATAATATAATTGACTTCTCATCAAACAGTAAACGCAAAAGGTGAATTAACTAAATGTAACAAAATACAGTAACCTTCGAAGTGAACATTGACTTCCGTATAGGCCGATCGTAACATACGTAGCACACGAATCTTACATTATTCTTAGATCGTCGTCAGTCTGCCACGGGGGAAAAGCGTACAATAGAACAGTAAAATACTCGCAGTTTTAGGAACACTCAGACAGATTTAGCACCAGACACTCTACATTCGCTTGTCGAAACCGAAGAAAACCTAATAGTACAACAAGATACACGATCGGCCAGCCACCATATTCAGTGTGCCAAAATACATCATACATAACTCCAATACAACTACACGAAATAGACTTACACGTCACAAACACGAAACGTAAAACTAAACCCAAAGGACCGTTACGTACACCAAACCCTTGTTCAGCGTTAGGAGCTACGTAGTCCTCGGGTTATGTTCTGACTCAAAAACAACATCATGTCATTTTGGAAACAAAGTGGCCCGGAAATATTTTTACATCTGTTTACGTAGAGACCAGACGCAGCTCTTCCTGTCGGGCAGCCCAAAGTCGAAGAATTTTTGTCCTGATGAGTTCGAGATAACTTCTGCACTTCTCACAACTAAATAAAATAGGAGGACATTCCTTCTCGTACGTAGCATAACGACGTTCAGCAGGGCTCAACAAACGACTGTAATACGATACTGGGGCTAGATCTTCACCCACTCAGAGGTTCAGCACTGCGGAGATGGCAAAGACACTAGCGTCGGTAAACAAAACAAACTCCTATACATAGTCAGGGAATTGAAGAACAGGGGCCTCACCCAAAGCTTGTTTGAGGGATTCTACAAAGGACTGATTTTTTTGTGACTTAGTAAATTTAGCTGCCTTCCTCTTAAGAGCATGCAAGGAGGCTGCACGCATGGAGAAATCAGGAATGAAACTCGCATAGAATACAGCCATCCCAATAAATCATTTCAGATTGCTCAAATTTCTGGGCCGAGCTATCGCCTTAATGGCATCTAATCTTTCCGGCAACACAATAACGCCGAGAGTTTATAGCGAGTAACCCATTTAAATGAACTCACTAGCCCCTATGTTCGCCTTATCTGGGTTCAAATTAAATCCGGCTTATTGCAGCCGCTGAAGAACACCACTTCCATTCTCCATATGTTCATTAAACGAACGAGAGCACACTACCATATCATAAAGGTTATTAAACACATACCTTCCCTTATTATCAGAGAAAAGCGTATCCACAACTCTATTAGGCCTTGATTACCCACACAAATCCCCTAGGATTTTTTTAAACTCGAACAAAACAAACGTTGTTCAGAAAGCAGTGTCTCGGCAGATCCTGGAGAACAGGGGTTCTGGAAATACGTCGAATTAAGGTCGAAAACAGAGAAAATAACGGCACCTGAAAATTGGTCAAATGTCTGGTCAATACAAGGCATTGTATGTGAATCAAAGAAGACTTGGGCATTTACCATGCGGTACTCGACCACCATACGAATTTACACCCCGCTCTTGTGAACTAAAAATGCGGGTCTAGCGTACGTGGATTTGCTAGGGTAGAAAACGCACTGCTCTAGCATTTCGTTCACTAGCTGCTTAAAATTTTAAACTTGGGTTTGCAAAGCGATACGGTATCGTCCGAACCGTAGTGTTATCGGACAACCTGATATCGTAGGGGCAAAACTTCGCAATGTCAAGAGGAGGTGAAAACAAAGACGGGATATCCCTCATTAAGAAATCTAGGCTTAGACAGCTCGAATGGTTCCGCTCGAGCGTAATGAATTTAACCGCCTCACCACAAATATTTTGCAGATATGACTCACAGTTCTCGCGTAACCATGCCGCTGAAAACAATTCTTTTACTTTGAGCGCAATCTCAAACTGTAGGTCCTAGAGGACAAATCCAATCTCATTTTGGCCCGTTCCAGTAAATCTACAACCAAAATGGCCGGATATGGGAATCCTTTCAGAACCTTACTATTATGATACCACAAAAATACAGGAGGCGAAATTGTAACCTCACTGCATCACTTAACTGGGCCTTACTACCGTCAGGTAACAAACATGACAAGGAACACGGTACGAATATACATCCCTCGCCTCTGTGATACAGGTAATCTATAACGTCGGAATGTACACAGGAGAATTGGGCTACCGTGTCCACCATGGAGGAAAAATTCCCTATCTACAGATTAAAATCTACCAAAAGTAACTTGGCCGGAGGGTTAGCTGCAAAATTCCGTAAAGTCCTCACAGTACCCGGGGGGGTCTTACAGTTGTCCGATCGGGAAGGTCGCTGGCGACAATTGCGCTTCATGTTGCCAGACTGTGCACATATCCAACATTTTAATGAGCGAAAACATGGCGGGGCACGCCGAGGTGGTTCTCTATCAAGGCATCTATTCCCAGTTCAATTGGACGTAGTAGGATGGGTTTTCTCCATTTCCCTCAACACAGAAACTTCCATTCAATCATGCTCACTGCATTAATTAATCCCTTACGGGTACGGGGTCTCTCCAAAAATGCAGATTGGGCTAAAACTGTAGGGTGGAGTTTCGTCAGGATACCTGCAACTAACTGCACTTCCTCCGCCTCGTACTCAAAAAATCTAGGCCCGGCAAACACCCTATTTACATAGTCGCATATAGCTACATTCTCTTCATGAATATTGAACACTACATGGGTTCGTATCATTTTTTCCCGAACGAAAAGAAGGAGGAAGTATTTCAGCAGTTCGCATTTGCACGGCTCTCAACTCCTCCCACTGCGTAAACATTCTACGAAATATCGCAATACATCCCATGAAAACGAAGGCAGGATAATACCCAAAAATGCTCTATCGTCAACCAAGCCCAAAATATGGATTTCATCCAGGTCGGTATTCAAGAACAAAATGACTTCAGATTCTTCACAAGAGAGAGTCGGGACATGCCGCAATAACACAACACTAACGGGATCTACGATGCCACCTCCCGCTTCGTGAGAGCCACAAAAGCGAACTTGGTGTCCAATACAGGTGGCGTTTAATGACAAATCACTTCGAGAACTTGCCTGTTCTATTTCGGTGTCCTGTCTACTCATCCATGCTTTTTCCAGTCATGTGAAGCAACAATTCCTGCCGCATCAATCGAACCGGTCCTTCGTTAAACAGCCCCTCCTCGGAGCAAAGTTGGCGTAGCTTTTCGGCATTAATTGTATAAACCCCGAGGCAGTTACAACCATGCAACACAGACATGTTACCACAAGGTTCCGAAACAAATATGCGACCGCCCAACTGGTCCCGGCGAGTATCGACCCGAGGGCTGGTACTAATTTCGACTTAGGCTATTGTAGATTTCGACTCCTGACTAGTGGAGAACTTCTGTTCCATGGTCAGTATGTGTATTGGAAAGGCAGGGTTTATTTAGCAAGTGATAATATAATTGTCTTCTCAGCAAACAATATACCCAAAAGGTGAATTAAACAAATGTAACAAAATATAGTAACATTCAAAATGTATATTGACTTCCAGCTATGCCGATCGTAACACACGTAGCACACACAATCTTACATGATTTTTAGATCCGGCGTCATTCTGCCGCGGGGGGAACAGCGTACAATAGAACAGTGCAATACTCACAGTACAAGGAACGCTCAGATACATTTAGCACCAGACACTCTACATTCGCCGGTCCAAAATGAAGAAAACCCAACAGTACAACAAGAAACACGATCGGCCAGCCACCATATTCAGTGCGACAAAATACAACATACATATACTTCAATACAATGATACGAAATAGACTTACTCGTCAGAAACACAAAACGTAAAACTAAACCCAAAGGACTGTTAGGTACACCAAACCCCTGTTCAGCGTCAGTAGCTACGTAGTCCTCGTGTTATGCTCTGACTCAAAAACAACATCACGTCATTTTGGAAACAAAGTGGCCGGGAAACAGTTTTACCTATGTGTATACACCGTACGTCTACGTAGCCCGTACGGAGTGACGAGACGCAGCTCTTCCTGCCGGGCAGCCCAAAGACGAAGACTTTTTGTCCTGATGATTTGTAGCCAAGAGAAATGGTTCAAATAAACGTCCCATAAAGAAAATTTAATAAAAAGTCCCTCCTCTTTCTGTTCCACAAGGGCGAACAATAGCCTGTGTTGATATCCTGGGAAAAGGGAACGGGGAAGGAAGTAGCCAATTCTGCCTTCTAAAGAGCCAAACCGTTGCTCTAGCCACAGTCGGTACGACTCATGATCCACCGCCCGCGTAAATAGAATTTCACGCAGTGCATTTCTATTAAGCCAAATATGACGCTAGAAACGGCACAAGTCCCTCTGCGGCCTGTCACACGACTGTGCGCAATCTGTCCTCTCCAGTCGTCCGCCATCAACAGGTGAAGTGGATCTGTAAGGTGTGAAAATACTCAGAGAAATCAGGTTTTCCCACAAAATACACAGGCAACACACACACGCACTGCCACAGGACCTCTACCGGTCCCTCGATTACTCACCATCAGCATACTATATATTCCTTTGCTTATAACCCAACACAAAATGGTTTGTCCATGTGTGGTGGGTAGCGTGACCTTCCGCGCTGTTTCCACAGTCTGCGCAAACGAACGCGGTCGTCATAAGGCATGCCGTGGTGAGTACCAAGCCGAAGAAACTTTGAGGAGAAGCATCTACACGTTGACACCAGTCATACTCAGTGGGATGTTTCCGACATTTCAATTTTGAAGAAGATATTTTGCCGATACATTTTGAAGTGGGGTGAAACAAGGAAGGAAGGTTATCACACGGGGGCACCGGTCACCTGCGAGGAAATCAGAGCAATCAAAACGAGAAACACTCAATAACAGGCATTAACATGCAAAACCAAAATGAAATTTCAGTTAATTCATACACATATTCAGCTGACTAGCATGTGCCTTACGCACATTGACTTGGCAACGGGCTAGTCTAAAAGCATGTTATTCTCATTCAAAATTATACCTCTTACTTGGGGATCGGAACATCTGAGTTACATTACGACTGTGACATTATGGGTCTAATTACTAACAAGGTTCTTCCTGTAATTTACAGTGTCTTCCACACTAAATGGGTAGGTTTTACGCCCTTCATTAAATCGACGTTCCACTTTACGGTTGGCTGAATTCAAATACTTGAAGGTACGTGCCCAGGGTGATTGACTCACAGCTGACTTATCATCAATCTCCAACGAAAGTAAATCTCACCGGGAACCAAGAGGTGACTTAATTTCCCTTTCCAGAAACAAGTCAGGTATTGTTTGATTTCTCTCATGGACGGCGGTGTTTAAAGCGAAAGCTAGCAATGGGATATCTTCTACCCAAGTGTTCTGTGCTTGGTGGTGGAAAATTTTGAATGATGATTTGAAGTTCCGAATAACACGCTGCGCGAACGAAACCTGGGGTTAGTAGTGCGTAGTACAAATGTGCTCTACCCCGAGCGAAACACAATTCTTTCACCTCATTGTTTCGAAAGACGTTGGCGTTGTCACTAGCATTGCAATTGTTCGCTCCATACGCTGGGAAGTAAATTTCTCGAAACTATCAATCCCTATTGATTCAGCAATTATCCTGACCCGATAAAAGCTAACAAATTTGGAGAAGCGGTCCAGAACAGCCAGAATCGTCACATTAGCCAGCTTAGTTCGTGTAAGAGAGCTTAGGAATTTGGCAAAACTTTCTGCATAGGCCGGTTTAAAGGCTCGTCGTTATGTCACCCCACACGGTTGTTTTGGCGTACTGAAAAATTTATATCCTCATGTTTGGCCACAAATATTTTCCGCCACATTATGAAGGCCTTCTGTGTCCCTAAATATCCAGCGAACGGGGAGTCATGGAAGTAGGTAAGAAGCATGGGTCTCAATACAGCAAAACAAGACCTAATTCCTTCTCCTGGCGTTCTTGGATATATAGCGGATTAAATTCTTTTGGACAACAAACTCCTTTACCGCAGCTTGGCCAGCCTCAATCTTAAACTAGAGGTTGTTACAAAATGAGTCTTCAGCGTAATACTACTCAATGGAAGAGTAAACCAAGGGCAGGGTTTCTACCATTGCAGCACACGTATATTCAGGGCCGTCTCACACCATGTCCTCAAAACCACGAGAGGGTGCTTCGGGAAATATATTATGGTTCCCTCGGGAATGCAAGGAGGCTTCACACATGGAGAAATCAGATACGAAACTCCCATTGTGTCCAGTCATCCCGATAAATCATCTCAGTTTCCTCAAAGTTGTGGGACGAGTATACGCCTTAATGGCTTCTACTCTTTCCGGCAACACCGTAATGCCTCGAGTTGAGAGCGAGTGACCTAAGTATTTGATCTCACTAGCCCGTATGGTCATCTTATCAGGTTTCAAATTAATTCCGGCCTCTTGCAGTCGCTGAAGAACACCACTTACATTCTCCATATGTACATTAACCGAACGAGAGTAAACCACCAAATCATCAAGTTAATTAAACACATACCTTCCCTTCATATCAGAGAAAAGCTACTCCACAACTCTATTAGGCCCTGATTACCCACAAAATCCCCATTGGTTTTATTAAACTCGAACAACACAAATTGTGTTCAGAAAGCAGTGTTCCGGCGGCTCCTGTGTGTCAAGGGTATCTGAAAATACGTCGAATTAAGGTCGAGTACAGAAAAAATCACGGCACCTGAAAATTGGTCAAAGGCGTGTTCAATAGGAAGTGTTGTATATGAATCAAAGAGGACTTTGGCATTTAAATTGCAGTATTCTACAACACCCTTGGGAACAAAAAAATCTGAGTTTGAATACTGGTATTTTCTGGAACGGACAACACACTACTCCAGCATTTCGTTCACTATCTGATTAAATTTTTTCAACTTGGTTGCGCACACCGATGCGTCGACGTCCGAACCATAGTATTATCTGATAAACCGATGTCATAGGGACAACACTTGACAATGCCAAGGGAAGGTGAATAAAAGAACGGGGAAATTTCATTAAGAAATCTACGTCTACGTAGAACGTACAGACAGATCAGACGCAGAACCTGCTATCGGGCAGACCAAACAAGAAGACTTGTTGTCCCGATGAGTTACAGCCAAGTGAAATGATTGAAGGAAACGCCCAAAAATACTTTAAAAAGCCCTTACCATCGGAAAATAACCAAGGGCAAGTTCGTTGCTCTAGGATAACCCGGTACCGCTCAACAAAAACAAACCAAACGCACGCACAGACACAGCCACAAATACAGAGATCAAAAATACACAAGGCACACACAGACACACAAAACCCATACACACATATAACACAGGCACACAACAAACACAACACACACACACAAAACATAAAAAATACAAACAAACACAAAACACACACACAAATATCACACATAAAAATCACACATACACACACATTACACGACACAATCACACAACAAACCACACACACGCACCAGATGCATACATCACTCACACAAACACACACAACAAAAGAGAAACACGAAAACGCACAAATACACTCACCAAAAACAAACACACTTCACACACAATACACACACTAGATATGAACATACCAAACACACACAGCACAGACATAAAGTACACATAAACACACACCACACACACACACACACAAACCAAACACAGACAACGCAAAAGACAAAAACCACGTACACACTACACATACACAAACACACACACACCAACCAAAAACACACCACACAAACAGCAAACAAACACAACGCACACACAATATACACACCACACCAAAAAAACGCCACGCATGAATACAAAATATACACACACACAAAACACACGCCACAATTATAAAAAACACACACAAACCACAAATCACACACCACATTAAAACACACCACACACAAACATAACACACACAAGACACCACAGGAAAAACATTTACACACACCACAAACAAACACAACACAAAAACACAGAGCAGAGACATGCAATACAGACAAAACCACGCTAAAAAACACACACACAGACATACACACCGGGCACACACACACAACACAAACAATATACACACAACACACCACGTGCACTACACACACGCCCACAAACACACACCACAAACAAAATCAACAACTACAAAAGCACAAACAAATCCCGCCTAATAAAACAAAAAACTAACAACACAAAAATCATAAACTCATACACAAAAACACCACACACCACACGCACACACAAACACAAAGAGTCACACACATACACACACACAACTCACACACAAACACACCCAAAGCACAAAGAGACACCACATACACACACGGGAAACATAAACCACATAAACACATAAAAACACACATACAAAAACACACAACACAACACAAATACAATGAAACACACACAAAACATACACATACAACGCAAACACACACACAAGAAAAAAACACGCACTACACACAAACAGACCCCACGCACACACATAAACGCACACACATACACACACCTAACACAAACCGCACACAACACACACTACCCCACACACACACACACACACACACACACAACAAATACAACACACACAAGCGCACACCACATAAACACGACACAAACAATCTCAGACACAAAAACACACAAAAAAATACACACGCACCAAAAACGGACACCAAACGCACACAACACAAACACGATACCAACACCACACACTCACACACACACGAAAAACACACACATTCAAAATAGATAACACAAAAATACACGCGGCAAACACACACACAAAAAAAACGACAAAAAAAACAAACCACACACACACACCCCACACACAAACAGTACACAACAAACACACAACACACTCACAAACACACACACCGCTATCACAAAAACAAAACACACCACAAACGCACAACCACACACAAACTATTCACACACTCCATACACATATCACAAACACCAAAAACACGCAACAAACACACACACAAACAAACATCATAAACGAACCAAACCCAAACAACTTATCAACAAAAACACACATATCACATAAAAGAAGCCACACGCACAAGCATACACACAACACACAGAAAGACACAACAAACACGCACACAACTCACACACCACACACACAACACAAACATACAAACCATACACACACCAAACAAAATAAAACAAACACATCAAAACACCACTTACACAAAGAACATACAGAAACACACGCACGCACCACACACACACACACCAAACACGCATACAACACACAAAAAAGAACATAACACACAAACAATATATATACAAAACACTAATACACACAAGAAAGAAAAAGAAACAACACAATAAAAAAATTCACCTACACGGAAACCAAAACACACATTACACACACACAACAACACACACACACACCAACACACACACACATAATATACACCCACACTGCACACACACGCACACACAAACACAACACAACACAAGTAGACACATAAAACACAACACAATCAAAACACAAACACCACACATAGCAAACACCCACAAACGACACGCACACACCACCGACACAAAACACAAAAGAATAACAACACACACACCATACACACATCAAAAACTCTCAACACAATCACACAAACACCGTCAAACACACACCCACAAATACATACACAACACACACACACAAACTCAAACACCAGACACAAAAAACACGCACCACACACACCACAACACCCACAGCTCAAATAAACATATCACACAAACCAAACACTCCACAGACACACCTCAAACCCATAAACATAAACACACCATACACAACAAAATTACATACACACACAGAGCAGAAAAACAAATACCACTCAAAAACATCCACACACACAACAAACACACCATTCATTCACACAAACACATACAGAAAACAAAACACACACATACCACACATACACACTGACAAAAATCTCAAAAACGCACTCACATACAAAACACACACGCAATCCATAAACAGAAAACACAACCGCACACACCATAAATGAAATACTTACACTCACACACACAACCAAAAGACAAAAAACAAATAAGTTTCAACAAACACCCAGCATACACACCACACACATACAAAACACTCAACAAACACACACACAACAAACACACATAAAAAACACATACACACACACAACACACACAATCAACGCATATACCAACATTCAGAAACAAAACACACACAAACACCACACATAAAATCAAACGCTACATTATTCACATACAAAACACACACAAATCGTACGAGCAACACACACACATACCCAACACATCATATACACACAAAACGCACACACACACCCACAAACACAAACACACACCACAAACAACACACATTACACAACATACATACACACACGCCACACACAAACAACACACACGTACCTCAAACACACCACACCTACACAGACCACATGAACAAACACCAAATACCCTAACACATACACACAACACACACTACAAACCGCAAAAGCATACACAAAGACATCAAATAAAACACACATACACACACAAAACACGAAAAAAAACAACAAAACACACACCACAAACAAAAACCCAAAAGAAACACATTCGACACGCACACCACACACGCAACAAAGGCACACACACACACGCGCGCGCGTACAACACAAAAACCAACAGTAACCGCATAAAATTCACACACAACGCACACACAAAACACACTACACACACCGAACACACACACACACACACACACAAAACACACCCACAAACAACACACACACTACAAATAAAACATTCACAAACTACAAATACACAACACAAACACACACAACGCACCCACACCGACAACACAACACCACAAACAAACCGCATACACACACAACAACACACTGCAAACAAAATAATACTCACACACAACACACCAACTTCACACAAGTACAGCAGAGACACACACACACCAACACAAACTAAAAACACACCAAAATACACACAACACACAAACACACACAATAAAAACGCTAAGCACAATTACATACACAAAAAACTCACACACCACACACACACAAAGACAAAACACAACCAAATAACGCACACACATAAAACAAACAACACCACACTCAACAAACACACACCACACTAACACTCAAACCACACAAACACAAAATACACACCACACACAAACAAAACACACACACACAATACAAACACCAGACATAAACCACACACAAAACACACACTAGGAACACAAACGACACCCACACCACACCACACACATACGTACAACACACACACAACACAAACCCAAAACAAATATGCCGCATTTAATAACACGCACACAAACACACAACAACACGCAGACCACACAAACATACACCGCAAACACAATACACACACAAACACACACGCGGCTCACATCACAAATAAACAACCCACACACAAACAACACACACGATACACACAAGCCACATATTAACACGAAACTCAAAACACACATATAGCACAAACATACTAAACAAACACCAAACAAATAAAAACACACAATAGATACACCAAAATTACACCCAAGACAAACACATGCCACACGCAAATCACATACACACTACGCACTCTTGAAACATACACCACACATACATCTTAACCAAACAACACACAGGAACCACACACACACACACACAACACACACACAACAAAACCACAACACACAAAACACACAAACATAAAATCCACAAACCCACACCAAACAAACTCAACACACACAAAAATACAACACCAAGCACACGCATGCAAACACACTAACACGAAACACACCACACACAAACACACACACTCAAACAACACTACTCACACACATTCACATATAACTCACACAAACCACACACACAAAGACATACACACATGAAAAACACACACTCACAAACAAACAACACACACAATACACACAAACACCACACACAATACACAATCACTCACACAGAAAACACAAACCACACACACAAACAATAAACACGCCACACATAAAAAACACACAAATAAACACAAGCTAAATCACACTAACCAATAATACACAACTCACACAACCACGACACACACACCACACATCACATACACACGAATCTCACACACACTCACGCACAAACCACACAAACACACCCACTCGCACACAAACACACACAAACACACACCGCACACAAAAATCACCACACACAAACTACACAAACAAACAATACACTAAACTTCAAACAAGCAAATAAAACACACCACACACACAGCACACACAATTCACACAACACACACAAACAATTCACATACCATAACTAAACACACACATACACCACACACGCAAATACCACACAAACAACATACACACAATACAAAAGTACCACACAAATACGCATAAAACAAACAGTCCAAAAACACAAGCAAAAAACCCGCAACACACACATCACAAACACGCCACAAATAACAAATACACACAAAACACAAACAAAACTGAAATACAAAACACAACACACCCACACAACACAAAACCACACTTCTCAACACAAAACACAAACAAATACCACACACAATCTCACACACACACACACGCACACACATCACCTACACACACCACAAACACACACCACACTCACATACGACACACACACAGACACATTACACAAACTCCACAAACAAAACCACAAAATATAAATACACACCACACACACTCAAACCCGCACACACACATACACTACACATATATACACACACACCTTACACTCCACACACACACACAATCCACACATGCACACACATCGCACACACCAACACCACA
>Ga0131853_10006808_pt1 | contig 20636 bp, 8 predicted proteins | sample TergutLab28metaG_FD_92764 | JGI IMG/M metagenome (GOLD analysis project Ga0131853, IMG submission 92764) | Labiotermes labralis P1 segment gut microbial communities from Petit-Saut dam, French Guiana - Lab288 P1 (version 2) (version 2) | ecosystem: Host-associated > Arthropoda: Insects >...
CCGTTAAGCGCGAATTTATCTCTGCGTTGCGCAGTTGCAAAAAGCTGTTGGCAGAGTGAAAGCGAACGCCCGCCCATGTGCCGCCGGGCGCATTTCTACCATGTACGTGTGTGGTGATCACCAGCCGACGGCCAAGTGCATCCTCATGCAGCACGCGCCAGTTGATGCCCGCTAAATCATAGAACGTGCCGCCCACGGGCGTGGTGGCATGCATGACCTGCTGCACCATCACATTGACGATGGCGACATGGCCGCCATCGTTGGTGGTCGCAAAAATTTCTGCAGTGCCATAGCTGATTGAAGTCACCAGGCCGTTTTCGTTCACCACAGCAACATCTTCATTGCCGGATTCCCAAAACACTTGTTGGTCATAAGTGCTTGCAGGGGAAACCGTGGCAGTTAATTGCAGGGTTTGGTCAATGTTCATGCGCTGCGTTGCCGCGCCTTGAATGGAAACGCCCGTTGCTAACACAGGGGTAATGGTGACGGCAGGCTGAATCTGTGCACTCAGGCCGCCGCTGGCGGTGAGCATGATGGCGGGGCTGTGCGTGCCAAGCAGCATGCCCGGGTTGGGCGCAATGGTGAAGGTGCGGCTGGAACCGGGTAAAATGGCCACAGACCAGTTTGCGCCCGGCGTCAGCGCCCAATATTCAACAACAGGCAGCGCGTTGAGTGTAACATTTGAAGTGCCATTATTATGCACTGTGACGGTTTGTTCCGGAATTTGCTCAAAATCATGGAGATGTGTGCCGAAATCCAACTCAGTCGGAGAAATTTCCATGGCTGCGAACAACACTTGGAATACAGGCCGAATCATCGTGCTCACACCATTGCCGGTGATGATGATGGGCGGGTTATATGTGCCCGGCGCGAGGTCTGTGCTTGGCCGAACGGAAAACGTGCGGCTCTCGCCCAGCGCAAATGGAGTGCTCCAATTTACGCTTTCAACCAATGTCCAGTTGGGGATATTAGGCAGCGGGTCGAGGGTAATGCTGCGGTTTTCACGGTTAGTGATCGTGATAGTTTGCAGCGGCCGCATGCTGTAACCCTCAAGGTGGCTACCGAAGCTCGGCGCACTTGGCGAGGCGGAAATGCCGGTGGTCGTGCCCAGCTCGCCGTTGACGGCCGATGTTGTAGGTCTGCCGCGAAACCCATTCCAACCGGCGATTCCGCCGGTAAGGAAAAGCCTATAGCCGCCGTCAATCACCACGTTGCCGTTGATTGCCGGCACGCCATTACCGCCGTTGCCGCCATTGCCGCCACGGCCGCCGCCGCCGACAAGGCCCGCAGGTGACATGCCATCGCCGCCATCGCCGCCTGTGCCGCCATTGCCACCAGTGACGCTGACTGTACCACTGCCGGTACCAAACACATCACCGAGGATGCCTGAACCACCATGACCGCCACGTCCGCCGTGACCGCCATTACCGGATCCTCCGGCGTTGCTGCCGAAACCATGTCCGCCGCGGCCGCCATTGCCGCCGCGACCACCTGTGATGGTAATGTTGCCGGTGTGATTAAAGTGCACCGTGCCGACCACGCCGCTGCCACCGGTTTGTCCAACACCACCGGTTGTACCATCCGCTCTGGTTTGGTTGGTACTCCAGTTACGGCCGCCCACTGCGCCATTGGCAGCTGCACTGGCCGTGATGGTTAGCGTGCCGCTGCCATAAAACGCAACATCGCCGGTAATACCATGGGCACCGCCGCGCGAGGCAATGGAGTTTGTGCCAACGAGATTGATTTGGTTCTGCGTGCCTGCGACAAACGCAATGCCGATGACGTTGCCTGTGGCGGGCGTTTGAAAGTGAAAATCGTGCAGGGTAACATTCACTGCGCCCATTGCACGCAACGAAAATGGAGCCGATACAAGCTCGCTATCGCCGGCGAGGGTGATGTTGGTCACACTTGCAGGAATGACCAGCTGCGCAGCGGTGTCCATGTCCGGCACAGCGGAAAAATCAAGTGTGTCACCATCACTGAACGCCAACCAAATGCTTGCCGAGGCGCCATTGACTTGCTGCCATGTTGTGATTTGGTGAACCTGCTCACCTGCGGTCGCCACGACTGTGCCCAATGCGCCAACTGCGGGCAAAAGCATCAGCACGGCCATCGCCAAACCAATCATCCGTCGAAGCGACTTACTCATTCAATACCCCTCTTAAAATAAAATTTAACACTTTTTCTTTATTATATCATAATATATGGTTTCATGTCAACAAAAAAATGCTTTACGCACAAAATTGGCGTAAAGCGGTGGAGCACCACCGCAGGTGGCTAATACGGCGCACAGATCCCGTCAATCCACGCTTCAATTTCATGAGTGCGTGATTTTTATTTCCCGCGATATAACAGCATCTTTTCGCTCAATGGCTGCATTAGTTTCATACCCCAAAGAGCCACCCTTAGCAGAGTGGCTCTTTGGTATCTTTAGGATGCAGTATCGGTTTGCGCTCTAATTTTAGCCGTTACAAAAACCAAGCAATCGGCCGCCAAAAAATATTGAGGAAACGCACAAAAATCGTCAAGTGCCGCAGCATGTTGTTTTGGCCAACAGAGCCCCAAATTCTGTAATTCCATAGCGTAAACTGCAGCCCCCAGCGCATTAACGTGCGGGTGAAGTTATTGCTGGTTAATGCATCGGCAATCGCATCAATGACAAACAGGCGGTTTTGTTGATCGTTCTGGATAAGATTGAGCAACTCGCGCAATATCGCGGTTGTCAAATCCGCGCGGTCATTATCGCTTGCGATAGCAACGAAAAAGCCCTGCCAGCCGGAACGCGAAGTGTATGCCGAGGGAGTGCCCACAATCAGGCGATGGAGGATACCAAAGTCGATGTTGTTGAATGGCAGCTCATCCAGCATGCCGTTTATCAACGCAACAGCATCCAGCTCAAGCAATGGCTCAGCGCTCATGGCGTCTACCACCGATGTTACCGCATACAGCATGTTGTCCAGGCTCTCCTGAAGTAATCCACTAGACACAAAGTAGGCCACGTTGGGCAAAATTGTAAGCAACGTATCCCATGGGTCACTCACCAGGCGGTCCATCAAATAGATGAGCGGGTTCAATATCGCTTCGATTCGCTCGCGGTCGCTTGCTTGCGCCAGTGTGTTCGGTCGCGCGATTTGGTTTTGCGCTTGCAACGGCATCAGCAATGCTTCCAGTATCGGCACTAGGCCAAAGCGATAGCCTTCGTAGCCAAAGACGTTGAATAGTCCTTGCCCGTTATTGAGCTGTGCAACACCGCCAAGCAGCTGCACGTCTTCTCCGAACAGCAACCAGCCAAACACCGGTCCCAGTGGTTCCAGCAAGCCAATCAAACCATTCAGAAAACTTGCGCTATTGGTGACTTGTGCACCCGGGAAACTCTCAATGTGTGCCAGCGCTGCGGCTAGATTCAGCGGTTGACCGCCAACCAGCACAGCATTGCCAATGAGATCAGATAGCGTGCGGTTTGGCACAATTTCTACGCTGAGATCAAGCGTTTCCACCGCATCGCGCAGCAAACCAACAATCATGTCAAAGTTTTCTTGCGTAAACAAGTTGTCACCCAGCAGACCATACAGCCAGCCACCGAGAGTATCGCCAAATAGCACAGGCGCGATATTGTCAAGCAGGCGCGGCAGCTGATTGGCTAATGTGCGTGCACATGCGCGCGTCCACAACACACAGCTATACAATGCCCTTGTGCATACATCTATTTGTGGGTAATGCGGCGGACGCAACTGGGTTCTCACCCGCCCCGGTGTATTCAACAGATTGATTAGGCTCGCGAAATCCTCCAGCATATCAAATGCACTCAGGGTGTCTAGCAGCGCAACAACCAACATGCCGGCGTTCACATCAAGGAACATTGCACAGTCATTAAGACCCAACGCAGCAAACTCTGGCCGTGTTGTTTCACTCAACAACACTACATCGCCAATCACCAACGCCGCAAGGCTCAAGCCCAACTCGCTGAGCAGTCCGTCAATGTCAAACATGCCCAGGATGTTGCTCACGTCAATCCCGTCGTCCAGCATTTCCGCCACCATCGGAATCGCCAATATCGGCTGCAATGGATACAGCAAGTTGTTGACCGCCTGTTGCGACAGCGAATTCTCCCCACCTGCCATAAACATCGCCAAATTTGGCAGCACCTGCACCACTGTGTTGACCGGATTGCTCACCAGCGCTTGCAACACAAACAGGAGCGGGTCGATGATCGCCGCGACCATTGCTGAATCATCTGCATTCCTGAATACTTGATAGGGCACCAACATGTCGATAAATCCGGGCACATTTGCCCCCAACGCCAGCAATAGCGGCAGCAGTGCTGTTTCATAGCCATTGGAACCAAATAACCGCACCAATCCTTCGCCATTGTTTACATCTTCGTGCACGAACATGGCCAAATCGCCTTGTGCCAGCAAGATGCGTAGCACCGGCCCAAACGGCTCCAGCAGCCAAATCAATGCCTCGCGGAAACTTGCCGCATCGCTCACTGCCGGCACCGTTTCTTCAAAACGTGCCAGCATCGCCGCCAAGTCAAGCGGTTCACCATCAATTTCCACCAAATCCGCAATTAGCTCTACCAAGCTCAAGCCCAGCACGTCGAAGCCAAGCAAGCCCTGCGCAAGCTCCAATATCACGCCGGCGATCATGCGGAAGTTCTCTGCTGTATACAAATGGTCGCCCAGAAGATTTTGCAGTGTTTCCTCCACACTGTTGCCCAACATGATGCCGAAATCGTCGTAGAGCATTGCCTGCGCATCGGGGTTATTCGCAAACAACGCTGTCCATGCCCAGTTCAGCACTCCGTCAAGGTTATCCACCAAAAACTCTACGTGCATTTCTTCCAGCCACGGCCATTGGCTCATGTCCACTGTCACCGGCGTTGGTGCCAAGGCGTAGTCGATGCGCTGCGCTTGGCTCGGCGTGCGTCCGGGCAAATTCAACAGCCGTAAAATCGCTTCTAGGTCGCCCGGCTCAATGCCATCTAATAATCCCGTTGATTCAATCAGCGAAAGCACCAGTTGTGCCTGATTCACTGTCACAAACGCGGTAAAGTGATTAAGTCCATAGACATTCCAGGGCGCGGCAAATGGCGTTACTGTGCCGGTCACCAAATCCGCCAGCACAAGCCCGGAGCCCGCAAGCAAGCTATCCACATCAAACGCAAACAGGCTCTCAATGTCAAACTCCGGCGTTTCCGGCAACAATTCTAGCAGTGCCGTAATCGGATGCAGCAGGTTGCGCAATGCTTGACTTAGCAGCGAATTTTCGCCTGCAGCAAAGTACGCTAGGTTCGGCAGCAAGTTCAGCAGCGTGTCCATCGGTGCTTCAATCAGCGATTCCAACACAAAGAAGATTGGCGCCACCAGCGCAGCCAGCTGTTCTTCCGGGGGCGCCGCAGCAAACGCCGCGTAGCCCAAAATCCCGGCTTCCGCTGGATCGTCCGTTAATCCGCCGACCAGTGCCAGCAAAATCGGCATCAGCCCTGTGCGGTAGCCATCAAATCCATCAATGACACCAAGCCCCTGCCCGTTGTTCACGCCATCAGCCATGATCAGCAAAATATCCTGTTCCACCAAAAACACTTGCAGCAGCGGCATCATGAGGGGTGCCAGCAGCGCGTTGAGCGCCGCTAGGAAGCTTGCTTGCCCGGTGATCACGGGATTCATCGCCTGCATTTGCGCAAGCTGCGCCGCCAAATCAAGCGCTTGCCCGCCGATGCTCACCGTCTGATATAGCAGCGTTCCCAGTGTGATTCCCACAATCAGTTCTTGGTTCACCAACGTTTCGCCAACGCCAATCAACAACTCCGCGATCAAGTCAAAATTCTCTTGGGTATACAGCAGCCCGCCCAACGCGCCATCGATCGTTGCCGCCAATGTGTTTTCAACCACAATGCCCGCAAGAACTTCCGCCACTGCATCCGGCAGCATTTCTAGCGCTGCGTCCAGCACTTCGCCGCCATACACAACGCTGCTCCACAGCCAGTTGACTAGGCCATCCACGTTGCTCAAGATAAAGTCGATATATTCCTCGCTTATCGCTTGATGCACAGGTGCTGCCGCTTGCGGCCCATAGGTGTAATCAACCAATCCCGCCAACGGAATTCTCTCTCTCCCCGGTGCATTCAGCAGATTAAGCAGGCCCGCAAAGTCTTCCAGCATCTCAAATGCGCCCAGAGTGTCTAGTAGTATTACCAACAAGCCGGCAACATCGGTTTGCACATAGCGACCGCTGTCTTCATCGCCCAGTGCATTAAACTGCGCCAGCAGCGCAAATGTGTCAAGACACTCGGTTTGCATTGCTGTAAATGGCACAATTTGGCCAACAATCAGGCCTTCAAGTGCGATGCCCCACTCACTCAACAGCGTATTGAGCATCTCGCCAATGCGCAGCTGCGCCATCAATTCGTTCACCAAGTCATCAAAGGCATCAATCTCTGCTGCTTCAACCAGCACCAAAACCGGCCAAAGCAATTGCTCAATTGCCTGGTTCAGCAGCGACGTACCGTGTCCTTCATCGCTGACAAAAAATGCGATGTTCGGCACAATACGCAACAGCGTATCCACCGGGTTTGCTGCCAAGGTGTTAAGCAGGAACAAAATCGGCCTCATCAAGGCTTCCAGCTGCTCGGATTCACTCGCTTGTCTGAACTGTGCATAGGGCACCAACTCGTTGACGAACCCCGGTATATCCGCACCAAACGCCAGCAACAACGGCAGCAATGCCGTTTGGTAACCCGCATAACCAAACACGCGCAGAAACGCACCGTCGGCAGTTACATCGGGGTTTGTTGGGGTAATGATTATCTCGCCCTGATCATCCAGCGGACGAATGAACAGCGCATTGCTTTCCGCCAAGAAAATCCGCAGCAATGGCATCACGCCGCCAAATAGCCAGGTGGCAACTTCCATAAAGCTGTCTTCGCAATCAATCGGGAAATCCGAAGGATCGGCCAAGAAAAGCATTACATTATTAAACAACATCGTATCCAAACAAAGCGGCACCACATCGTCGGTTGATCTCTGCGCGTCGTGGATGAAGAACAACTCCGCCAGCAAGTCTATCACATTCATTTCGTTCGGTGCGGCGTTTTCGTCGCCCAAAAGTCCTGCTAGGTTTGGTATCTCAATGGTCAACAGCGTTTCTCGCGCACTGTAGATCATTTCCGCGAGTGTCTGCAGGTTTTCTGCAACAAACTGCTCATTAGACCAGATGCGACTCACAGTATCCGGCAGGCTGTCACCCAACTTTATCGGCAGACCACCCAGCATATCGCTCAGCGCTGCACGCGTGCCCGGTTCGTTCAAGAATGCATCCCATGCCCAAGCGATAACGGCATCAACATTGTCTACCAAAAAATCCACGTGAACTGGTTGCAGCCAGCCCGGCAATGCCGGCGGCGCAGCTGCTGATGGCGCAAGGCTGTAATCAATCCGTGCGCGTTCTGGGAAACGTGCGTGTTGGATGAGCCGCGTTAACCCCGCAAAGCCCATCGTTTCAACCATTTCCAGTAGTCCCAGTTGACCCAACAGCGCGAAAAACACCGCAGCCGGTTCGGAAACGACGAAATTATCCGTAGGGTGCAGTTGGCCAAGCAACAAGCCTCTCAAATCAAGATTATTCAGCTGGTCACTAACGTCTGTGTCCAACAGCAAGTTGTTAAGCGCAAATGTCAGCAAATTGACCGCACAAACACGAACCCCACGTGATTCAATGCTAAGACCGGCAGGCAATTCATTTTCAAACGCAAAGGCTTCAATTGCGCCAAGTATATCCACAAACGGGCGAAGGGTATCAAGCACCACATAAAGCGGATGCAACAGATTGTCAAGCGCTTGTTGGAAAGGACTGTCGATTCCAACGTCAGGCTCGGTAACAAAGTAAATGATATTCGGAATCAGTTGCAGCACTGCGGCAAAAGGCGATTTCCCAACCTCAACAAATATTTCACGCAATGGATCCAAGATAGCTTCGATGCGCTGCTGGCTGTTTGCCAGTTGTGCAAATTCTGCCGGGGTCACCACCAGATGCTCCAGCCCCAGTGGCGCAGCAAACGCCATCAACATCGGCATAAAGCCATGCTCATAGCCATAGTAGCCCATGATTTTGAACAAACCGGTTTGGTCGCCAATGTCAACCAACTCAAGGTCTGCGCCTGCAAGCAAGAAATCAAGCACCGGTGCAAGGGTGCTCAGCAGCCGTGCAAATTCCTCAATGACTGCTTCAATTGTAATTGTTTCTTGGGGCTCAAACACCATCAATTGGTCAAAAAGATTTAGCAAGTCAAGGGGCTGGCCATCAACCAAAACAAGCGTGTTGATGAGCGGCGAAATCAGCTCAATCATTTCGCTCATGCCATACACTAACGCATGCACCATACGCACCAGCGCATCCATGATATCACCGCCACTGCTGTTGGCAAATGAACGCACAACTTCAATCAATCCATCGCTGAGTGTTTGGTCATCGTGCAGCATCGCCCAAAGCAAATTGATAATGATGTCAGCATTTTCTACAATGAACTGCGCATCCATTTGTGCTTGCGTTTCGCCTGCATCACCCCACCAAGATGGCCAACTTGGCTCGCCCCAAATGGGTTCTGAGAACTCCACCGGGAACACCGTGTAATAAATCGGCTGTGCCAGCTGTGCAATGGCGGCAATCATTTCGCTTGTTGTGCCACTCATTTCAACAAAATCGGGAACAACGTTGTCAAGCATCCCGCTTCCCAATATCCATGAAAAGATGAAATTAACAACATCAGCCTGATTCGCACGAATATAATGCCTCACATTGCCTGCCGGGCGTGCCGTTGCCAGGCCTGTGCCGCCAACACCACTGCTCAACAATGTGCCGTAAGTCGCCAGCCTTGCCAAGTTAATCGGCGGCAGATACAGCTCTGAGTTCGCCGTGAGCATATCAACAATTGTCAATGGGTCACGCAACAGGTTGATATCAATGAACTCAAACAGCATGTCGCTGATATCCATTGAAATTGGCTCAAACGGCAGCGCTTCATTTAAATTGCCAACGACCATATTGGTGATGTTGACATACATGCCCAAGGTTACCCAGTGGTTGGCACGGATAACCGTTCGATCGGGGCCCGGAGCGCTATTGTCATGAATGCTCAGATTGGCGTTGGCAGCCAAGCCGTCAAACAAACGCTCAATACGATGGGTTGAAAACGCGTAGGCCAAGTTGGGCAGCAGGTTAATCAGATACGAAATCGGCTGCGACGACAGCCGGAAAATCACTTCGTTGATGGGATCAAATATCGCACTCACCAACTGCGCCGGTGTGGTGATTGCATTGAGCTGTGCGGTGGTGCGAAGCAGGTTTTGGCCAAGCTGAGCGGGTCTGTTTGGGTCAGTGCCGGTGATATTCTCGCCCAGCAGCAGTTCAAAGATGGGTAACAACAGTTGCTGGTAACCCGCAATGCCATCGATGTCAATGTCAACCGTGCCGTGTCCCTCAAGGCCAAAGCCGCCGGGAACCCATGCATTTGCCGTGCCGCCGTGCACAAAAACAGCTTCGCCATTTTGGTCAAAAAGCCTGTCTCTGTTAAGCAACAGGATTTCAAGCAGTGGCCAAACGCCGTCCATCACTTGGCTGAGAGCTAAACGGAAGCGTTCTTCGCGTACGTGACCGCTGAGGGAATCAATGCCCCAGTAAAGATTAAGGTTGCCTTCACTGTCATAAAGGTGCGGCGAGCCGATGGGCGACCATGCATTGGTGGGATACATCATCGGGCCATCAAGGCTCACGTTAAAGCGAGAGCTGGCGTTTCCGCCCAAGCCTGTGCCGTTGCCCAAGTTCGAGCCACGCTGCAGCTGACTATGTGCTTGCGGGAATTGCGTAGCATTGATCGAACGCGAGAGCAAATCGGGATACACACGCAACCGGGCAGCTGAGCGATTGTTGTGGGGATCATCGTTCAAAATGCGCCACAGTGAGTGGAAACGCAGGTCAAGGTTGCGCACCGTGACGGTGCCAAGAGGGAAGCCGGCAGGAATCGGGTCAACCGGGACGCGGTTGCGGCCATTCATCGGAATAATCATGGTTGCCCAAAGATCTTCCAACATATCCAAAATCATCGGAAAAACCAACTGAATGAGCATGTTGAGTGTCGCATCGCTATAGACCACGCTATACAACATGTCGTCAAAGAGCACCCCTAGATTTAGCGGGCTTTGGTGCAGGCTGATCCCCAAAAATTCTTCAGGGAAATTGAAGCCGAAGTCAACCAGCCCTGCAATCAAAGGCGAAACATCATTGGTAAGCAGGCTATCAAGTCTGTCAACGATGTCATATAATCCCTGTTTGCCGGGGTCGTTTATATATTGCGGCCAGTTATAGTTATGATATGGACGAATGTCGTCAGGCCGCGCCGCTCGGCGCGGAGTCTCCAAAACCGTTGTGCGGAAAAATTCATGCGGATTGTTTAAAAACTGCTGATGCAATGTGTGCAATTGATTGCGCAAAAAGCGATAATGTCGCAATGCGATTTCGTTGGCGTAATCATCCAACTGCACTTGCCCCAAACGATTTTGATTGGCCAAGAAAAGATATGGGTCTGCCCCTGGGATAGCTACAGTGGCACTGTGGTCAATGCCAAGCCCGGCAATCAACCGGTTAAGCGTATCCATCGTGGACCAAGAGAAAACATTAATCAACTGGCCGGTATCAGGATGTGCCAGCTGCAATTCGGGGATGATGCTTTGTGCGTCAATAAAATCAGCATCTGCCAACCCATTGATGATGTTCATCGCGTCACGCGTGCGCAGTGCGAGAGTAATCGCGATTGCATCATTGAGTGAATCGACAAGCACATCGATTTGTTCCCCAAAGCCGCCGCCATAGATTTCATACCATGGCGTGCCGGGCGCTGTGCTGCCAAAATAGGCCGCAGCCTGCGCACTGAGCGCATTGTAGGCATCGCGGTTGGCCAACACACCTCTGTATGCGGGTCTTGGCGCGTTAGGGTGCGGCGTGTTATCGTTGAGCGTTTGCATCACGCGCTGCGGCGACCAGTCATGGAACGGCCGCGCGGCCATCAGCGGCATAAAGAAGTCACGGTAAGAATACCAAGTGTTTTCGCTAAAGCCCAGCGCTTCGCGGAAATCAATTTCGCGGTGCAACGCCGACAAGCGGTCATCATAAGCATTGAGCGTTGCATTACCAATGATAGCATCAACAAAATGACCATGACCAAGCTGGTTTTTCACGGCAATCCAAGCTTGGTCGCCGCGTATGGTTTGTTCCCAAAGCTCAATGCGCCACAATGGGTGGGTATAATTGCTGTCGCCGAATATGCCGCCCGGATCCAGCGGGTTATCAGGGTTGGGCTGCCAGTCGGGGTCGAGGTTTGGATTACGGCCTTCGCTATAGTTTTCGCTTGCGGCCAAAAGCTCCACCATATGATCACGCATATTCCAAATATCCCAGCGCTGGATAACACGGTTGAGGTTATCCAGCCACGCTGCCTGCTGAGCAATATCGATGATGAAAGGCGGGTTGGAATTTGCAGCCATTAACTGCACATTCATCCAAAGTTCTATGCCTTGCGCGCTTGTGTCTTGCGAAGCGGCAAGCATCATGTTGTGGTGAATGAATGCATCGAAATATAGATCAAACAATTCATCAAGCGTAAAGCCAAAACCTTGCAAACCAAACGAGGCGCGCGGATCAAACGCGTTGTTGTTGGCTTGCACCGCTTCGTTGTTTAAGAAAACAGCTGTTTGCACATCGGGAATCACGCCCAAGGCAGCGGGGTCAAGGCTGTGGAAAAAATTCGCATAGCTTATTAGATTCGATTCAAAGGCAAGAATGGCCGTGTTGACCAAATTGCGCAATGCGAGAGATTCTGCCATGCTGATTAGGCCGAAATGCGTAAGTATTTCATTGTGGTTGGCGCCCATTTGGGCAGTAGTCATGTTAGTTCTGGCACTGTCAATCGTTGCTCTTAGCGTAATGAGCTGCGCATGGCTCATCACACGAATATCGTTGAGCATGAGCGGACGCCAGTTCCCGCCGTCAAGCACCATGGTGGCGTTGCGGTAATCAACCAAACGCTGCCTACCGTTTGCCATGTTAAACGGCATGTCGCTTGTGACGGTAAATGCGTTATTCCATGCAGCTGTTGTGTTTACGTTGGCCGCGTTTGTGCCGGTGTAGCCGTTGATGATCCATGTGTAGTGGACATTAGTAAGGTTTTGCCGCCGCCCGGGGAAGTTGACCAAACGAACGTTAAGTTGATATCTTCTGTTTGCGTTGCCGTTGGGGAGGGCCTCAATGGTTGCAAACGAGCGGTAAAGCTCGAGCACTGACATTTCTACCCGAACCCCAACCAACGCGCGACCTGCCGTGTCGAGATTTCGCGAGCCGGCCGCAAACCAGGTGGAATCCATATTGTTGTTGGATATGCCACCGGCAAACACACCGCCAAAGTCGCTGTCGGTTTTGTTCACCAACCGGGTGTTTGCGCGGCCTTGCGAGCGCAAGCCACCATCATGGAACGTGCCGCCGGTGCCCAGTGCCTGGCTTTGGCCGGTTGTGCCGGTGCCCAACACTCCACCGCCCAGCAGCCAAAACAGCGTGCTATCGTTTTCCAGCTCAGGATAAAGGACATAAATCCTGTGGCGGATTTCCGCATTGAGCGAAGGCGGCATACCAAAAGCACCACGCACCGTTTCGTCTGCATGCAGCGAAATGGGCGTTCTATCAAAACTATGGTTGGCAATCACCTGGTATGCCTGCAGCACAGGAATGAATGTGTGAGGCACTGTGGTGGTTGCCGTGGCGATGCGCTCTTGGTGCGACCTCGTCCAACGATGTTCGGGGTCGTTGTTCACATTCCAGCTGAGCGCCTCAATTTCAGGGCGCACTATTACTCTGCCCGGAAAATTGGGATCCGGAATAGTCAACGCCGCAACAAACGCACGCAATTGTGCGTCGTTGAGCGGCGAGTTGGTTGCCTGCACCGCAAAAGGCACAACCGAAACCAGCAGCAGCACACTTAATAGCAGGCACAGACACCGTCGTAAGCACTTACTCATTTTCATCTACTTTACTCCCTTTCTAAACCTAAAAAGACCCGTCAGTTCAAATGTTTATCGCTTTAACCAAGTTAATTATACTACAATCTCATCGAAAAGTCAACGAAATTTTTGTAAAAATTTACCGAAGTTCAGTGCATTCGTATTTCACCAACAACGCTGTTTCCCTAATTTTCTCTCTAGCTTGCAAGACCCTGCAACTGTCTATTGCCACCGCATAAAAATTAAAGTTGCATTTTTTTCGTTTTTGTGTTAAAATGGTAGCGACGACACAAGGAGGGATAAACATGCAGCGAAAAATCGGGAGCCGCCGTTTGCCAATCGGCTTGGTTACCCTCATTCTTGCCATTGTGGTTGCATGGACGTTGCCGTTCGCAATATCTGCCACAACGATGGCGCGCTATGTTGCCGAGGCAGCCATTTCACCTTCCGCCCGCGTGGCAAGGTGGGACGTTGTTTTTTCACCTCAACCGGCAACGGCAATTCGGCACGAGAACATCACGGTTTTCCACACCCACGTCACCGCAACACATGCCAACCCGATGACTATTGTCGAAAGCGATGCAGAACATATCTTAGGTCCAATCTCCAGAACTTTTTCGATTTTTAACAACAGCCAAGTAACAGCGGACATCGAAAACATCGTGATGCGCTATGTGATAAACGACACAACAACGCCTACTGTGGCAAGCCCAACGGTGGCAGGCAGCTCACATCCCCATGGTGCACACAACATCACATTCACTCCGTCCGCCAATGTGCAGGCGCTCGCCGGCGGCAGGTTCCGCCATCAATTTGGCGCAACCGGCACGTATACCATCCATATTCAAGCCACAGATATCGCACAACCACATCCCGCAATTCGTTGGTATCGTGTGTTTTTTGATGCCGTACAGGTAGATTAGGAGCAGTGTATGAAGAAGAATCTCATCATGCGTGCAGCAATATTACTACTGGTGCTGACTGTTGCTGCCACTTCGCTTTCGCTTGCGTTTACCAGCGCGCGTTTTTCAACGAGCAATATCATGTCCAACGAATTTGCGGTGTATCACCTCATCTCTTTCGAACGCACCGGGTATGGCTGGGGAACCGCCGGCATCGACGGCACTGGTTCTTCCCACACAACATTTAACAATGCCCCTGCGGGTGAATGGGCCTTTTTTGCCCGAGGTGTTCACGGAGGTGCAGGGATCGGCGGTGGCGGTAGACCCGGCATATTCATGGGCATTTATAACAAAACCACTGCAGGTCATTTTCGCGCAGGTGTTATCCGAGGCGGCGACAATAATGGCGGCGAGGGTGGTGTTGGCGGACACTTGGCTTATATCATGAGCAATATGGATATCCCTCCTACTGTTCCTGCCACCAACGCTTCCACCGCTAACTGGGTAGCAATTGCTGGCGGCGGTGGCGGCGGCGGCGCACATGCCAATTATCATGGCGGACATGCTGGCGGTCAAGGCGGCACTGTCGCAAATCCTACATGGAATTATTTGAACGGGGTTGTTACGCCTTCACCCGCGGGCTGGGCGGATGCTGGGTTTATTGGCGGTTGGCGAGGACAAGGTGGTTCTGGGCAAAACCGTGCTCAAACAACGGACGCCGCCAACCGTGCTGGCGGCGGTGGCGGCGCAGGCATCTCTGTTGCAAACAGGCGTGCTGGCGGTTCAGGCGCGACTGGCACTGGCACTTCGCCCAACGGCACAGCCGGTGGCTGGCTTAGCGGTGGAACCGGCGGCGGCGGTTCTGCTTGGAGCACCGGTGGCGGTGGCGCGGGCGTTTGGGGTGGCGGTGGCGGTGCAGGTGGCTTAACAGTTTCCAGTGGCCCCGGCGGCGGCGGTTCTTCGTTTTCTGGCGCAAGTGCGAGCGTGCCTGCTGCGGTTGCAAACCCCGAAACCTATCGGGAACACGCCATCAGCCTTTTTTGGAACCTTGTTGGCAATGCTCACACCGACACCGGACGCAATTATGACGGAAAAATTATTTTGGTTTGGCTTGGACCGTGATGCAAGCGAGGCAAACACGCACCCATTTTCGTGGGTGCGTGTTTTTATTCCCGCGATATTGAAGAATAAAAAAGCAAGCCTCGATTACTCGAAACTCACTTGAATGTTTAAAACTAGCTTTCAGTTTCATGCCGAAAATGCAGTCAATTTTCCAATCAACACCATGCGGGCATCGTCAAATTCATAATTGCAAGTCGACAGCACTACCACGCGGTCATGTACTGTAACGCCAATATCCCGGTAATGCCGCGCAATGTTTTCCACGTGTTGCAAAAACGCAAGTTTTTCCTCATCCGTTGAAATCACGGGGTTATAGACGATTGCATCATAAGGGCTAATCACGGCAAAGGCCATAAAATCAATCGCATAAGTTTGGTTGGCAAGAAAAAGTAGGCCGCGCTCATTGCGCTGAAAAAAATCCCGATGATTAAAGTGCTGCAGCGTGCCAAACATAGTGCCGTTTCGCATGTGATGCCCGAATAAAATCGTATTAAAATCAGAAAAATCACTTTGATTGCGATAATCCATGAAAACTGTTCCGGCCGCAGACCAACGTTGATTCAAGTCTAAATGCAGGTATTCATCATTGTTCCTGCCCTGCACAAATGGATAATCCACCCCGGTGCCGGGGATAGTTAGCCAGCCAACTACATCTTGAAATTGCGCCTGCAGGTGCAAAATGCTTTGGTTTGTGCGGTCCGTGTCGGGTTCAAAAAAATCAGGCAATGCTGGCCGGTAAGCTATCAATTGGTGATGCAACTGTGCTTGCTGTGCATTGCCGCGATTGATTTCTAATAATTGATGGCCGCTATAACTCATCACAGCTAGCAAAACAAGCGCAATTGTTGCGAATAGAATTCTTTTTTTCTTCAACTTTCTTGCCTCCTGCGCGTTTTCCAAGCGTAAAAGAAAATCAATATCAACAGCACACTGCAAACCAAAATCAAGGTTTTCCAAAGCTGTGGATTGCTGAAATCACCGGTCTGTGGTGCCGGCCCCGGTGCAACGGGCGGTTCATCCGGTGTAGCGGGTGGCCTGCCCGGCCTAACCGGCGGTATCGGTACGATAATAAAAGGTGGCCTAGGTATTGTTGGAGGCGCGAGCGATGTGGCAAAGCTGTGCGCAAATGTTATTTCTGAAACCTTGCGTTGATGGTGCAAATAAATCACGGTAATGACCGTTAAATTTTCTGCTACGTGCATTTCAATGGTATATACCTGCCGGTCTATGGTATAGCCGCGGCGGGATTCAGAGATGCAGCGCAGCTCATATACAAAATGCCCGGGGGTGCTGAAGTATATTGGCCCAACCTGCACTTCATCGGTGCCGGTGATGGTAAAGACATAACCTTGCGCGGTGTTGCTGCCGGCAGGCAGGGGTGCTCCGGCCGTAACAGGCGTTAAGCGATAAACAAATGTTTCGCTTGGCGGCACAGAGCGTCCATCATTGGTAAAGCTTTGGTTTATTGTCAGCGTAGCTTGGCCGGTTTGTGCTGCCTGTGCCGGAGTATACCAAACACCAACCAAGCAAACAAATGCCAACATAATCGCAAAAGCTCGCAATGCCTTGTCCATCATATCATCACCTCCTTTGCCGTTTCGTGTAAATGAGGAAAACTGCCAGCAAAATCAACAGCAATGGCAATGCCATTACGCTAAGCCTGCCCCAAAAACCTGCCCGCGCCCATAAGCCGGATAGTGTGTCGATAGCCGCAATGATGCCCTGCGTTTCTTCCACATCTTGCGCAAACGGGTTGTTGAATGTTTCGCCGGTGATTCGCCCAATCAAGATGTCGCGGCCGTTGGTGGAAGTTTCCGAGCAGGTGGAAAGCAGCACAATACGGTCACCAATCGTAACCGGCACGTCCTCACGCACATGCACTGCCATGTCCAACAACAAGTCCAAGTAGGCCTGCTGTTGCTCCTGCCCGGCAATGCGCACCCGAAACACCGAAAGGTCATAGGCATCCGCATGCACAAAGGCAAAAAACTCCAAGCCACGCAAATGCCCGTTGAAATACAGCATTCCGTATCGGCGAGCATGAAAATACTCTCGGTTGGCAAACAGTTCAATTTCCCCAAACATAACCCGGTTTTGCATGTGGTGACCATAGAAAATGCTGTTAAAATCCGAAAACCATGGGCAATTGCGGTAGTCTAGGAAAATTGCGCCGGAAAGCGCATGCCGGCCTCGGGCGTCGGTGTTAACATAGCGTATATTGTCCGTGCCCTGCACCACCGGGTAGTCAATGTTGGTGCCGAACACAGTTAGCCAGCCAAACACATCTGCGTTTATCATCTGCAATTGTTCAAATGATGCATCGCCATCTTCAGCCATTGGCCGATACTGCCGATAATTTTCAGAGCTTGCTGCACCAATCACCTGGCCGGAGTCCCATATGGCGTAGCCGCTAAAGCCCACTAACAGCATAACCACCAACAGCACAAACATGTTTACACAACTGTTTGTTATCCGTATAGCTTTTCTGCCGATATTCGCCGCTATGCGCATATGGAACTCCCCTTGCCTTTATTTAATGATATTGTTTTGCTTTGCGTGTTTTCACAACAAGAAAAATAGCTAGCGCAGCAACCGCCAGAACAATCAGGCCAATGAACGGCAGGTTGTTCAGATTTAGCCCCATGGGGGTGACAAAGTCGCGCGTATTAGTAAAGTCTGCGCTGTTTGCCAGTTCACCCACAAATTGCGTACCGGTGCCAAGCGGTTCACTGATAGTGCCGGTTACATTTTCGCCCAGCACGCCGTTTGTTGTGACGATGAAGCTGGGAATATAATGCACTGCGGCAGCTTCTTGCACCGCGTAGCTTGTGCCAACCGGGGTGTCCACAAACACCAAGCGTTGCCCATGCCGCAGACTGAATTGCGTTGCAGCACTGGTGGAAACCATAAGGTCGGCAACTACAGCATCATTTTCTACCACATATGCTCTGAAATATGCAGGGATGGGTTGCCCAAGGTCAGGCACATCGAGATTGATGCTAAAATCGAAATACTGCGCCTGGCTGGCGAAATCACCCGCAACTGTTTTGCTCACAGACAGCGTGGATTCATTCGGATCGGTTGGATCCGGGTCGTCCGGATCCACCGCACCATTGGTTCTGACAAAATGGTTGGTGAAAGTCATATCGCCAACTTTGATCTCTACATCCTGACCATCATCGTCTTCTGATTCATAGCTAATCACAACCGCTTGAACATACAAGCCGTTGCCTGCTGCGTTGTTGGCCACATAAACCGTGAGAGTGAATTGAGCTTGCGAGTAGGAAAGCCACTCGTGAATGCTTTCATCAATGGCTGTGTTTGTGTTTGGCACTTCCGTAACATTATACACAAAGATGCCCGCGTGCGGGAAAACAACGCCCGCAAAAATGTTGCCGGTTTCTTTTTCAATGGAGATGATGTTGTTCACTGGGGCCTCAGAGGCTATGTCTGCCGGAGAAAACACAACAGACAAATTGTTGAGCGCCGGTGCCGTGCGAGCTGTGTCGCCATCCACGCTTACGCTTTGCGCCAAAAATTCAAACGTTGCGTTTGGGGTGATGGTGCCAACAGGCATTCTCAACACTTTGGTGATGGAGGCCTGCACGGGGGTGTTTTCGTCCGGCGCAACAATGGCACCGTTTTCGTTGAGCGCCAACGCGCCCATAACACTGGTGATGCACAAAACGCTCATCAGAGCAAGTGCAAACAGGATTTTGGATTTTTTTCTTAACATAATTGTTTCCTCTTTCTAAATTATAGTGGTTTTATATAAAGCGAACAAAAGTGAGTGTGAGCTAGGGCTTTTTACAAATATTCACCCCGGTTCGCATGTTTCTAAAGATTTCTTCGCCGCAGTACAGCCATCACAATGCCAAGAGTATCTCTTGTGTTTACGGAGCCATAGACTCGGCTGTCGGTTGCGTTTTCCCGTGCATCGCCCAACACAAACACCTGCCCTTGACCCACAATAAGCGGGAAAGAAACGCCGTTTTCATAGTTCCAGCTTTGCTGAAAAATATCTGATTCCTGCTGCACCGCACCGTTAATAACAAGATTGCCCTGTTGAAAATCCACGATGTCGCCGGCACGCGCCACCACCCGTCGCACCTGCCGTTGGCCTTGAAAATCAAGCAGGATAAGGTCGCCAATGGTGTAGTCCCGGTTTAGACGATAAAACATCACCAAATCGCCGCTTTTGAGCGCAGGGGTCATGCAGAGGTCTGCGTTGCGGTGCAAGCCATAAAAGAATGTAAACACCAGCACAAACGCAACACAGATAATCAAAATTTTAAGTGCCAACGCGCCAAGTTCTTTCAACACCGAAGGAGGTGCGGCATTTTTTTGCGGCTGCGGCGATTGCACAGCATCATCAGATTCGTTAATCAATTGGTTCATCTAATTCTCCCTCCTTTTCGCTGATGATTCCACTTGCGATAAGCGGCACCGCTTGCAAAACCTGCTGCGGCCAGCCCAAGAATCAGCGTAAGCAGCAAAGTGAAATCCATATTGTTTAGGTGCAAACCAGTGGGCACCACCACCAGCCTTGCATTAACGAAGCCAATGGTGCGCTCTTCAGTCATCGTCAGCCAGCCGGTATCGTTTCCGTCAAATACAGTGTTTTCGTGTCCGCTGTCTGTGAACGATACATCATAATTTCCGTCCGGCGCTTCAATCACTTGCACGTGGCCGCCGCGCGGCACATCCTCAACCATGATGGTTTGGCCGTGCCTTAGCCGGAATACCGCACTGCCCTCGTTCTCCAGCGTCAAGATGCCAGTGGTGCTGCCGCTGTGGTTAAACTGCGTGCCGGCTGGCAGCGGATTCCTGTTGGAGTCCTGAAAAAAGATAGTAAAGTCAAAATACATGCTTTGGTTACCAAGAGAGCCGGTTACTGTTTTAGAAATAGTCAGCTGTGTCGTCGCTTGCCCCCACTGTGCATAGAGAACCACATGACCTGACACGACAATACTTTCTCCTAAAGCAAAGAAGGTTCCGCTGCCATCAGGCGCTGTGTTCCACCCAAGCAAGTGCATGTTCTCATCTTCGTGTGCCACCTCATGCGTGATGGTGTGCTCTCCTGCAGGCACCCACACAATATGCGGCTCACCCTCACCACCATTGGGTTCATAGGTGATCGAATAGCCTGCAATAAAATTGCCAATGACGTGTGTGTGAATCGATATGGTATGCAATAGTGGTGCATCTGTTCCGCCGTGAAAAAATGCAAATGGGACTTCCATCAACGCATTTTCTTGCACGTCCCACACGCGTTCGTGCAGCCTTTCTCCGATATCCCACCAGTTAAGCAATGCAGGCGGCGGTGCATCAAAAGCAAGCTGTGTGCCGTCCGGCACCGCAACACCACTTCTGACGAAAAGATGGTTATCGCCAACCCGCGCCTCCATTTCGCCCAGGCCTTCGCCAACTTCATACGTCACGCGCCAAAAGCGTGGACCTGCTGTATTGATATCATAATTGGTAAATGCGTGCGGCTGTGCTTGCACAAAATACCCTGAGCCAAGAACAGCTTCCTCCACCAAGTGCACGCTAACTGTGCTAGGGTTGA
>Ga0131853_10006810_pt1 | contig 20631 bp, 11 predicted proteins | sample TergutLab28metaG_FD_92764 | JGI IMG/M metagenome (GOLD analysis project Ga0131853, IMG submission 92764) | Labiotermes labralis P1 segment gut microbial communities from Petit-Saut dam, French Guiana - Lab288 P1 (version 2) (version 2) | ecosystem: Host-associated > Arthropoda: Insects >...
ACTGGATTGGGTTGGCCCAGGATAGGGATAGGTGGCGGACGCTTGTGAGTGCGGTAATGAACCTTCGGGTTCCGTGAAATGTGGGGAATTTCTTGACTAGCTGCAAACCGGTTAGCTTCTCAAGAAGGACTCTGCACCATGGAGTAAGTAAGTAAGTATGATACTGATAAATAAATAAATAAATAATAAATAAAGTGTATTGCACTCTAACCCATACGACTTTACTGACTATGGAAGAGTGTTCTTCATGCATAATTAAGCAGCTACTGTTAACATTATCAAATCACAGAATTTAATTTATTATGTTACAGATAGCTGAATATCACAATAAAATGCTGCTATTCTCTTACACAGGCCTACCTGACAAGTTGACATTGATTTGTACTTTTGTTTGAAGCATCGCCGTGTTGGGTCACAACCTGACAACACTGGTTGCAAGAATACAGTTTTGGTATATCCTGATGAATCCCTTCCAACTGAAATGCATGTCTCTGCCACTGTTGGATCCTCGTAACTGAAACAAGAGAGATTATAGCATCACAGAATATATTGTCTGCCACTGTTAGTCACACCCACCTGTGAGGCAGCATACAATCAGTAATGTCCTGACTCAGTCTGCCCATTTATGAATCTGAGAAAAAGTAATGGATTTTATTGTGTGAATATATTTGCAACTTATAGCTTTCTTTAAAGACAAGATTTTTAGACACAGGTGAATGATATATTTTGAACCATCAACATCAGAATGTTGGCAATTGACAGGATCATCAAACAAGCACTTATTTCCATCCTCTTTCTTTGTTTTTCTGAGGCACTTTAAATCATATACTATTCATATCTTATTTTTATATTAACATCTGACATATTCTAGGTCTCACAGAGTAATGTTTCATGAATGCACTTACAAGTGAGCCAAACTGATTGGGTGAACATGACGAGAGACAGGTAATTCAGTATCTACTCCCATATCCATATGTAAGAGCATCACATCAGTAAAAGGTATTGTTCTGATATAGTCCACCCTTTGCACCAACTCATATGGACTTCTAGTTCTCAAATCAATTCTTGGTACACCTAAAAGCACTGCTACATGAGATTCATTTAACCTGAAACATGAAGTGTGAACATACATTATAAAGATTTCCATTCTGTAAGTAACAAAAACTTCATAAGTTCTGCTGTAAAATAATGTGGAATTGGTTTGTAAGTTAACTGCAAATTCCAGACACTTGAAACAATCACAATATGGAACCTCTGTCTAATTAAAGATAATGTCCTCACATATTGCTGGACAGCCAGAGAAAAATTATAATACCTCAGTTAGGCCATATGTTTTGTGAAACAAGATTTCAATCAAACATTTATAGAACACAAGTAAGATAATTCTGTGAAGTCTCAGTGAAGGTAATGTGGAAAGTGAAATACTTATAAGAAGACATAGGTTTAATATCTGGAATGCGTTTGTAAACACATTAAATGGGATATAGTTTCATCCTGTAAGATTAACAGGGAAAATATCTACATACATTAATTATTAAATGCATGGCAATGGGTCAGAAGAAAGGCATATATATATATATATATATATATATATAATAAATGCGATCACCACATTAAATTTTCGTTTTACATAACCACATACACCAGCATACAAAATATACTGCTAAATATTACAGACATTAGTCAAAAAAAATCTCACAAATGTGTGGAAGTTGGAAAAGTATGTACCATTATATTTGTGGACATATATTATAAACTATTTAATTTGTGGTGCTATCTGTTGAAAGCATATTCTGATAGAGCCCTGGTGGTACACTCTCCGTTTTGAGACCATAAGGTGCCTTTAATACACAAACTCTCTCACCTCAAATTATAGCTGAAAGCCAATTTTTAGCCATCTGCTCTCATATCATACCAAAATCACAGTCCTGCCAAGCTTGAAACCCATTTTATTTTATTTATTTAAATTGTAGATCACCTTTGCACATATTCAAGCCTATGTTAAGCTTCAAACGCAGCTGAAACCTAATTTACAATTTTTTCTTCCTTTAACTCTTCCCTGCCTCTTCAATTATTGACTAGGTCATCTCACCTTTCCAGATTCAGAATTAACTTCTTATAACATGGAAGCTTTAAGAATTTTGAAAGATTGCTTGGAAGTGGGACCATCTCATCAGAAGGCCTCTAACTACATGGGTCAACCAACACAAAAATAAAAACAAAGTCATGCCATGTGCAGGATTTGAAGGCGTAATCACAGTGAGAACTTATTCCAGATCATTTGCACAGCCACAATGATAGGCATCAAATGGTGGACAGCTTCTGTGACGAGAGACTCAACAGTCACTTAACCACTCAAGAAATACCCAATGTTTTATGGACTCTGGTGCATTACTACCATGATCACAACAAGTTGCTACAAGCCAGTAGAATCCATTCCACATCCCACATGCTGTTCCTTCAAACTGTATCTGAACCTTTAAATGACTGGGTTGCTATTTAAATTTTAGCACAGGGCTTATGAAACATATTATTTGAACATAAAAAGATAAAACTATGAAAAAAACAGCAATTTGTGGAAAATAAAATAGTGATTATGCAGCATGCTTTAGAAGTGCTGTAAATTTTCTTCTTACTTAAATATATAAAATGAATTTCTAGGGGTGTTTTCTTTTTCATGCACTCCAATATGCAAACAAAAGTTGTTCAAAGGTTAATGCTGTACTCCAACTTGTACCTAAATTTTCTGGCTAAACTTTATGCATTTCTCATTTTCCCAACACACACACACACACACACACACATACACACTGCAAAACCAAGTTTACTAAACACACCAAATCAAATTAACTCTTTTCTTGCTATGAGATCAAAGAGTGAAGCCTCTCAAAATGTTATACGCATGCTAGTCTTCCAGATGTTACCTGCCCTAGTTATGATGCTGACATGGAAAAATATATAACAATATCTGCACAAGAATTGTTCATAAAAACTCACGAAAGTTTTTCCATGGCTTTGGCATCAGTCAGCAACCAGTGTGTGTTAAGCAGAGTGGCTGCACAGACATACTCTCCAAGCACATAGAGTGCTGCATGCCATGGCCATTCATATTCATCTTTTACACTTGAAAGTGCATGCAGCTGGAAAGCAGATGCAACACGCAACAGCTGTGGCCAGCACTCAACTTCTAAGCCAGGACAAAATTCTGGTGGCTCCTCAGTAACATTAGACTTAGTTATGTTGCTAGAAGTATGAGCAGTACTAATAGGGACACTGTAAGGTTGGTGTGGTGCTATAACTTCTACAACACCAGGCTTCACTGTCACTTCACTGAATGAACTAAAACCACTGGAAAAAAAATATATTAGGCCATTAGTACATACATTTTGACACAAAAATTCAAACTGCAAAGTTGTCAGTATTCCACACACATGTACCATACAACTTAAAAATTAAGCCTATATATTTTTACGATATAGAAATCAATCACCTGTGCATTCAGGAAATTTGAATACAAATTGAAGTAGGATGGACAAGAGGATTCCAGAAGTTCCATCATTGAAATATAACATTCCTTTTCTTCCAAGATTTTGTTCATTTTTAGTGTCACAATTTAAATATTTTCTCTCTAACACTTCCTAAAGTATTAACTTTGTGGATACTTCTCTTGGAAACATGAAAATGTCATTATGTACAAAATTCAGTGGAAACAGTGGCAACTCATACTTGGCCAAGAATCCCCTGACAGAGAATGCCAATGAGATGCCATATTGTCATGCAATAGCCAAGAACCTGACTTCCAGGCTCCAAGACATTTCCATTAGTCTTTATCTCTTAGGTTTCTCAGAACATCCACACAAAACACCTTGCTGTCTCTCACTTTGTCACAAGCACAAACCATTATTTTTCAGTGTTGCCTAATGTCAGCCAGAACTTCACTATTTTCAACTAAAATGACACTTTTTAAATCCACTACATGACCTAACCTCGTGGGAATAGTTTTTCTCCACCTACTGCAGATTTAAACATTTTGTACATTTCTGTTACCTTGTTTTCAAGTTTCACACAAAACTTCATGTGCACAAATAGTATTGCTTCCTAATATGTGCCATTACACAATGCAATGACCACTATGAGCACATGTAAACAAAAAATGCTTTACTGAACTGAGTACCCTCAGGGACTTAATTACAACTGAACTGTAGTCAAACTGCTTTCAGTATTTGTGGTTTATTGTCAGTACTGGCTGTGACATTGTGAAAAGGTATAGTCACCCAGTCCAAGCCACAGAGGTGTCTAGGGGTTGCAGAAGTACAGCAACACTTTTTCTTAACATTGGCATTAGATACAGGTCAGTGGTCAACTTCATGAAATGGTTGCTTTACAGTCAGGGAAAGAATAGCCAATACCCTTAGAATAGGAAGCTTGGTGGGCCCCAGAGCAGGTCTGGACATTTTGGAGAAGAAAAAAATTTCTTGCTCTTGCAGACCTTTGAACCCAGGATCATCCAACTAATAGCACAGTCACTAGTCCCTGTACTGACTACACTATCTGTGACACTGACCTACAATAGAGTCAGAATTTTATGAACAGCTCTCATATTATGTGTCTAGCTCCAATTACATAGATGAAGAAGATCAATTACAAAATCCAGGAAATGGATAGGTGGCTAGGCACCCTATAAGCCCGTTCATTCTCGTGAATACTGGTAAGTTGAAATTAAAATTCAACTCAAATACAAATGAAGAGAAGAATACTACTGGAATGAGTACACTAAAAGCTAATTTAACCAGCACCTCTTGGACCAAAGGGTTGATGGATTTAAAACTTGTCTATATATTTGAACGATACACCTAGTAAGAGAAATGCAATCTTCTGGTTTATTAACTAGTGAGTAGTGGCACTACTCACTGCGTAATAACCCAGAAGAGTGCAGTTCTCAGCTGCTTCAAGGCTGAAGTCAGATATCGCACATTATACCTAGTATGTATCTTAATGTAACAGGCAATATAATGGACAGATCTAATCATTTAATTTGTCAGTTTATATCCTGTCCTTGTTTCCTTGCTATATTTTCTATTCCCTTTTCACCATTACTTAAGTCACACAGTGTCTAGGTTGTGTCTAAGTCATGTAAAAATCCAACAAGACACCAAGACACACATTTTGCTGTTGCAATCTTAACTGTTCAATGTTCACCTGTAAAGAGTCATTCTTAACTGAACTTTTGATTTATGGACTCTTGGATCTGGTACTAGGTGCTGTTGGTAAATGGAATTGTGAAATGTTTTGGGCATCTGTAAATTTCCTGTTCCTAGAGATTTCCAAATCATCTATTGCCAGATCAAACAGTTTTCATTGCAGAGTGCTGCACTCATCTAATGAGAAAAAATGTGATATAATGATTTTTTTAAATTTGAAATATGAAGGCAAAATTAAAACGTCTGTCACCCCATAAAATATGACATATGGAACAGGAAAGTAGTAAGTTACATGAACAAATAAGATCTCTCAATAGAACATTCAATGTATCCTAAAGCATGTAGCTTTCTCAGTTTCTTACCTGTAACCAAGATAAAAACATATGTTTGATGCAAGCACACTCTGATCCAATGTTTCTGCTGTGCACATTAGTCTCCATTGACTTTGAAGACTATAGGTAAAAATGCCCTTTAATCTAACATGTGAGAGTCCATCTGCATCAATCTGAACATTCAATCCGTTCGTCAGAGCAACTACAACAAAATGAATATTACATTAAATGGTTTACCAGAAGAATATAACATGGTTGCTACAAAATTAATACACTTCTTCCTAACCAATATTTAATCATGGTGTTCTGCCTCAAGTACTGTTATATTGTAAAGTTATATTTTGAGTCCTACATGAGTTTTGTTATTTAATAAAACATCCTCAATTTCATAGGTTATAACAAGTCAGACTGTACAGCAATTCTGAAAGATGTAGAAGGTACACATTGTGGCTTGTTTTAACCAAGAAACTCCCAAAATTCTACTGAGAACAAACAGCTTTGGTTCAGGAATCCTGGAACCTCAAAGATACAAAACAAGAGATCTCAATCATTCTGTCGAAATGTTCAACAGATCCTAATAGAATTACTCTAAAGTGTTAATCAATACACAGCATGTGCTGAAGGATAGACTATGAACAGTATTACAAAATATACAGACCAAGGTATGTCATCTCTTTCATTTTCCACATGAAAATAAAGTGCAAACCTTTTTACCATTAATGTAATTCACTACGAAAAACTAAGTATGTTAAAGTGTTCAAATATAGCACGAAAAATGTGTAAATGTCAGTTTCTTAAAAGGCCACTATGTGGTACATCATATGCAATCTTGTACTCATTTTTTTCTATAATAGAAAAATTTAATGGCAATGTAAACTATTTTATTCAAACTCACCAAAAGAGCCAATTTAGAAATTACAACCAAACTGATACCAAAGTCATATATACAAACAACTAGAATAGGTACCTCCAAGACTAGAATATGAGCATTTGAAAATGCCACACCTATTAGATATTGTGTTCATAAAAATTATTCTTCAGCTAAAAATAACCTCCACTTAAGGGTACAAGTGCCCTTGATTCTGTAGTAAATTTCAATTCTAATGTCAGCAAGTATACAAATCCATACGAAAGACAGAGGTATCTTACAACAATCACTTTCATCTTCATTATGTGGGCAGTCTAACTTATGGTTACATTTGTAGGCAGCTGGAATGCACTTCCCACTCCTGTAGCAATAAAATTCATCTTCTGTACAGTTATCTGAAAAAGACCAATGGCTATCAATTATACAATATTCATTTTTAGACTGTGTACTGCACTTCTTACACATATACAGAACCATCTACATTACCACAGGAAAAATTAGCCACACAGCAATTCTGGTGGAAAACCCCAACATTATTTCCAAATAATTCTGCCAATTGAAGACTTACATACACCACCTGTCACCTCTACAAATTCTTTAAATTATGATATGCCATATTAATATTATAGCACAAAGCATATAACAAAATGCATTTGTTTTAACATTTCACAACACGAGACACAGTGGAATCAACAAATATAATCCATTCCTTTAACATCACTGTGATGGTAATAGTGTTGATGGTAATAGTGACAACACACAAAGGTCTGGGAAAAGCATTTGATGCTTGTTCCACTTAAAATGCTTCAGTGTATGTTTGCAATGTTACCAAGAATTATTTAAATCTTTACCATACATCTATGTAGTTCACACACCACCACACACATTACCATACAATTTACTTGTACACTTCGGTGCATGATTTCCACTAATACAGATTCTGAGTTAGATTTGCCAGATACATCCTCAAAGTTTCATGTTATGCTACGCTCACAAATTGTAACAAATAAACAATGTTTCAGATAAATTTTTGTAAGTACATTTATGATCTAACTCAGAATAAAAACTCCATGTTCCTGTCTCATATGTTCTATTAGATTAACATTAACAAACGGAAAGTTACATCCACAGTTTATGTGGGTGCCAACATTCCAGAAAAAGTAAGACTTCCCTACATTTTTCAAAGACCCGTTACTGTACCAGATTTTTGAGACTCTACATTAAATGGCACTAGAACTATTACTGTCAATGAAGTTTAACTGCCAAGAAATTTGTATTATTAATGATAAAAAGCATACTATCAACTACACATATCATTATATAATAAATGTACATGCTTTTGAAGTAAAGTTGACAATACAGAAAAATAACTGGTGTTGTATTCCAGCTGCAATGCATCTGTTGTCCCTACTTCAGCTATTCACTTTACATCTGGAAAAACTTGTTTACATATGTATTTCTTTCTTATTGTGGGCTGTGATTTCACTTACAGCAGTTTTGTTCATCTGTACCATCTGCACAGTCTACGTACTCATCACATACAAACTGTGGATAGACATTAAGCAATTGATCACGACATGTACACTCTGTCTCATCAGACATATCCTCACAGTCCACCACACCATCACATACTCTTGAAAACAAGATCTTCTGTGGAAGCCTGTAAACAAACCACGCCTATGCATCAACTTAATCTGACAGCTGGACAATTAAAAAAAATGAATTTTTAGCACAACTAAAACTCAATGTAGAATCATACTGTGCAACAGAAAGGTGATACCCACAGTAGGATTAATACTGTTTTGAAAGTTGTAAAGTTGCTGTTTCAACTTCCCACACCATAAATTAAACAAAGTAGTAGGAGATATCTGTTTCAAACTTGCTATATAGAGAAACCACTCCATGTTCCGAAGGACGTACAAACAGTAGCAGAAAACTTTTATGACAACAGCAGACACTATGTATTCAGAGAGAAATTGACAAACCTTTGGAGGAAGCTGCTGCTTCCACCTTTTACACTTAAGATTCTGGCAGCAGGTTCCTCTGAAATGTTGGTCAACTGTGAGCAGACTACATAGTGTCTGATCTCAGAAGTTATCTTCATAAAACTGTCATAAGAATTTACAAATCATATTTTTCAATTAAATATAGTACAACTGGTATAAATGCACTGCTTGAACATTCTTTCTAAAACAGTTATCAAAATCTTCAAAACTAAAACAAAACACAAAAATAATTAGGCGTTACTTCTCAGTTCTGTATCCTCTTTACAGCATTTGTGTATTCTACCTCAAATGTGTCTTCTGTTAGTTTACAAAGCAGGTAATTTTTTTTTCTTCACAAGCCTTAACAAAATGTATTATCACATTACACAAGAGAAAGAGCCCATTCTCTCCTCTACCTTTCCACAAATGCCGGTGCCTATAAAGTTTCAATATGTCCCTTATTGTTACAGACAAGAATGGATTCATTGCACCTAAATCCCTTTGCCCTTACAAGTGACACAAATATTTTACAGTACAGTTCATCACGTATTAATACAGTGCTCCCAGTCAAGATTTAGGGATAAATTCTAACTGTGCTTGCCATTAAGGCAAGTGGGATAGTGGAGGTGCTTGGCATCTCTTTTAATAATATCAGTCCTACTGTTGTTGTCAATTTTCACGCATCCTCTACCTTGTAATTACATGGAGATGAGTGGTCAGCTTCATCCCTCAGTAATTTTATTCCCAGAAAGAAACCCCAGTACCCATTAATTACAAGCCTGGGTGTATCTTGCAGCTGGTCTGGATGCTTCAGAAAAGAGAAAAATTCTTGCCCCAGCCAGGAATTGAACTACAATTACTTTGTGATCCAGCCCATCGCATAATCATATCCTAACAACAACATCCCATATTTTCCCAGTCAAGATATGTTAACCAATACTTATTTGACTTGTGCCAGGATACTGAGAATCAGTACCTTCTAACCAGTACACAGAAGTAGCCCTTGCAAAATTCCTTAACTGAGATATGATTAGCTGTAAGTCACAGCCATGTAATAACTGTCCATTTTTTGTTACATTACCATTGGCCACTTACTTTCTTCACAGCAGGTTAACATTTAAGTACAATCCAATAACTTTCTAATATATCTGTTAAAAAGCTGCTGTATTCTTTAAAATATGATGTGGAATTTTTTTATTTAGTGTCACATTCATGGTTAATTTTACTGCATACAGTTTAACTTACATATTACAGTTAAAAGTTGAACTCGAGGTAACATTTAATCCAGTGCTGGGTGGTGAACGTGATGATCTGGATGGTGAAATTGGCAAATTCTGTGCTGATTTGGAGTCAAACCTTCCAGTGACTGGAAAGGTTGATTCATAATTTTTATTTTCGGTTATTTCTGAAATACTGGCAGGAAATGTGCCAGAAACTTTATTAGTGGTTTTAAATTCTCTCAAGTCTGAAACTCCATGTTGTTCTTCAACCTCATTTACAAGTGTTGTAGATCGTTCAGTCCAGTATGTAAACACCCAGCCTTCAAATGGTATGAAGTCACTAGCATTATCAATTGCTGTGAGTGTTGATTGACCAATGGCACTTTCAGTTAAGGTGCTGTATTCATCAGGAACTGAAACAGTTGACTGAAACCCTATTTCCAATGTATCCACTCTGGTTGTTACTGGAGGAGACATTTTCAAGAAATGTGGAGATTGTGCTATTATAGATATCTGGACGTCTTTTGCAGGTGATAATTCTGAGTCACTGTTTCCTTCTGTGTGTGCTGTACTATTAAACACTGACTCACCTTCTGTTACATTATGGGTATTGTTCTTTTGCACTAAAAGAAACCCACTTCCCTTTCCTGGTATACTGCCTGCCTTGGTTTGTCTTTTGGCAAATTTATCAGACCAAATGCTGATCTGTGTTTTACTATCAGAGAGTGTACTGTTCTGTAGAGTACTTTCTGACCTTAGAAGACCCTGTGTTTCATGGTGGGATACTGTGTTGTTCAGCTCTTCAACATAAAATGTGCTACTTTGCATTTTACTACTAGGCATTTTGTTGTCTTGTTCTTCTTCAAAAAACATTGCGTTGTTTTGTGTTTCACCATGCAGCACTGTGCTGTCCTTTATTCCACCATGAGACATTATTGTATCTCCCAGTTCACTGTAAGAAGTAGTACTAGCTACTGTTTCACCATAAGAGACTGTCGTGCCCTGTGTTTCACCATGAGACACTGTGTCTTCTTGTGTTTCATCATAAGACATTGTGTCACCTTTTGTTTCACTGTAATACACAGCATCACCTTGTATTTCACCATAAAGCACTGTGTTTCCTTGTGTTTCATCATAAAATACTGTATTAACTTGTGTTTCACCCTGAAACATTTTGTTTCTGTGTGTTACTCCATGAGGCATTGCATCATTTTGCATATTAATAACAGAACCTTCATCAGCTTCAAGCTCTGCATCAGATATATTTTCTGCTTTTGTTTCAATGAAAGGTGTGGCTATATTTTGTGCATTAGGTGTAAACAATTCATCTGCTGTAGTCTGCATTACTTGTTTATTTTCATGCAAGGCAATGCCAAATATTGTTTTCCTGCTGTAATGAGAATGATCATAAATGTTGTCACCAAGAAAACCTTTTGTTGAAACCTCTTCATCTACTGATGTCTCTCTTGTACCTTCTTTGTGTAAGTCTGATTTTGGGGTATGTTCTTCCCCATATCGAAAATTAAATTTATTTGGCAATAATTCTAGATTTCTTCCAAAAGAAGATGAATTATCAGTTATATTCAGTACTTCTGAACGTTCTGTATTTGTTTGATTATCTACTGTTTCTTCAACAATTCCAAGAGAATGTGTATCAGTAATCTGAGTTCCTGTTTCCATTGACAAAACACGTGCTCTTCTCATCAGAATTTCGTCTTCAAGTTCTTTTGAAGAAATCAAATGTTTTATGCCACGGTCAGTCTTTAATGCACGTGATGATGATGGATGGCAGTTTAGTTCATCTTGTGCATCAAGACAATCAACTATTTTATCACACTTCTTTCTCACAGACAAACAACGTGTGTTACCCACTGAACACTGTAGTCCAGGACAAGTGACTAGAGGAGCCTTCATTAGAAGGTGACTTGCACCTAAAACACAATCATCATAAAAAATTAAGTACTTAGTTCTGACACGTGAAGACTGTGCACCGTAAGTTACATGTATAAACCCTATGACGTCTCTATTTCAGCAATCAGGACTTCCCCTTTGAAACAACCCTCACAATTTCATGAAATGTGGATCTCCACTATGTTCTGCATCTCAAAGATTTAAAAGCCAATTTCTGAACCGATTTTTGACTTTTAAACCTCTGTTACTACTTATTTGAATTAACATACACTTACATTGTTGAACATGTTTTTCATCACTCAAGGCAAAAGATTATAGAGAAATTTCAAACAACATTCAGACAAGAGTTATGAAATTTCCTTTAAGTTCCTTGTGACAAAAGTTTCCATGGCTTATGTATTTCTGTTTTTCTGTGTGTTACTTACTGCTACTTGTCTTCTCTGTAACCCAGTTCAGAAACAATGAAACTCGGGTATATACTCCAGGCTCATTCGGACGAGCACATCCTTCCCCATGACTCACAATACCAGCGACGTACCAACGTGTTGGTTCATTTTCATGTCTGTAATTAAAGAGAACCCTCCTTATAACGTGAAGATGACATGTGAAGAAATTTAAACTTTTAGTATGTGTGCAACTGCACATGTATGTGTGTATATTTGTTTCCCCCAGCCACCACCACAAGGTAGATACAATTGACAAGTTACGTACACACTGTGTCTACCTACATGTCTATTCACATTTCTCATCCAAAATTACTGGATAGATTTTGATGAGAGTTAGTAGTGTAGGAAAACAGGAAACATGTCAAATCAACTTTGACTTGTGTCATTTCATGAAGTTCAAATCATATATCACCTATTTCAAACTGACTGTTTACAAGAAATTTTCATGGCATCATGAAGAGACTTAATTAAGTTCCAAAACTATTATTTGCAAATGTTATAGTTTGTATATTTAATTACATACAAGGAAAAATGAGTTATGACTATGAAGGAAGAATATAATGTGATCAGCTTTCTTATAACAGACTTGAATTTATCATAAATGAGGCAAAAAATGCACATACAACTGCTCAGAATATATCCAGAAATAAAAACAAAAGGTCACTTCTCACATTTATGGAAAACATCAACTGGGATTGTGCATGTGTACATATTTAGTAATCAAATACATCTGATGTGAAAGAACGAAAGAAATGGTATGGTATATACTGGCTGTTTTTATTTTGTGAAAAAGAAGAGGTTGGTATAGTCAGAGCAAAATAGGCAACATTAATCCCCTTTTCAGACTACAGTCCAATACTACATATAATTGTATTGTGCCAAATTCAAGCACTGAACACCGGTGTTTGATATTGAAATACAGAAGATAGACATATGTGGCTCATCAATAGGGTTTCCTTTAGAATCCTAAAAATAAAAACTTAACAGTTTGTTGCCTGTGAAACTGCAAGTGTGGTATAATGAGTTTAGATGCCTGAAAATACGGAGTTATCTCTGATGAATGCCGAAAATAAATGTCATCTTCCTCTACTCTTTCTGTTTCACCACTACTGAATTTTACTTTATAGCAGTCCACTATTCTTGACAGTGCTGGACAGAACTGTTGGTATTGTGACTAGGCTACAGGCTGGACAACTGAGATACTGTGGTTCAGTTCCATGCAAAGGCAAAAGACATTTCCCTTCTTCAAAACATTCAGACTATGGAATCCACCCAACCTGCTATTCAATGGATACTGGCAGCTCTTTCACCAGGAGCAAAGTGCCTGGGGCATAAAGCTGACCACCCACCCTCATCTAGTGCTGAGGTTAAGAATGTATGGAGCTGTAAATCCAGTCCCTCATACACTTTGTATCATGCAGAGGGACAACCATTGGCCACAGGGTTTTATGTATACTATAATGCTTTTCAGATCAGAATGACTCTCGTAAGGCTGTCCCTGTAATACACCAAAACAGAAGGATCATTGTGTATGTATGGTTACATGTGATAGTGTCAGATGTTTACAAAGAAGTGTGAAAATTTAGCAGCTCTGAAAGATGTGTAATGTGAATAATTACATAAATTACTAGCAGACATTAGAACCTATCACACAGGATATATAGGGATTCAGTACACTGACTACAGTCACTTTATATAACACCATTCAACTTTTAGTTTTCTTCTTATGCTGATAAAGAATCACTGAATAAACTAAGAAATTACTAGTGATACTGGACAATTATTTAAAATGAATGCATATTAGAAATGGTTGATGATAATTCCATAGAAGTATAAGACACCATACCCAATATTTGATACAATTCAAAGCTTGTCCATCTTCATACTTATTATTAGCAGTATGCTGCGCCTAATGCAGTGCAACATAGTGAAAACAAATGCCATCTGTTACATTTGTTGGACTGAAGGTAAGTTGAGAGTCTGACATAAGCTTTAGAATTGCATTCAATCTATGCATCTGTGAAAGTGTTAATGTTTCCTTTTGAAACAATAAAACTGAACTTACCTACAAAGGAGGGGTCCACCACTGTCTCCTTGACATGCGTCTCTTCCGCCCTCTGATATGCCTGCACACAGCTCTAACCCTTCATTGTCTTCCCTGTGCTTGCAGGTTGGCACAATGGGCACCTCCACTTCTTGCATGTGATCAGCTATTAAATGTCATACATAGTAGTGCAATATTAATAATAAATCTCAACATGCAATCAGTGTTGTCAAAAGTGTGGTTCACCCTGCCAAAAACACCACTGATAAAACCATATTTTGTGCATTATATAGTAAAAATTAATAAAATTAATGCAAAAAAAATCTTGAATAAAAATGTTCCCTTCCTTAAATAAATACAAACTCCAATATAGTGCCACTCTCATGTAGGGCACACACAAGTCTGTGAACAAAAATTCCCTGTATCGTGATTTACTGCCACCCTTGATACACCGTCATAAACTGTGCTGTACAAAAAGTAACACTATTTTGGAGTTTTGATTGCACATAATGTTTGCTTCTTTACTGTATTATACAATCTAACAAATCGTTCAAACTGGATCTTCACTCCACCCATTCTGACCCTATGTATGGAGACAACATGTTTATCCAAAATGTCAGTATCCACTGACAAGAATGTGATGTGACCATCCACATGACCACAATATGAACAATCACTGTAGCAAAACTGGAAAAATTACATAATTAGTTAGTTAGTTAATTAGCTTTATTTTCTATAAATCCAATTGAAATACAATTTCATGTGGATGTGCAAATGGTCAAAATAAAGAACATATAGTTAAAATGCAGATGGAAGAGCTATCAATAAAATTTACTTAATGGAAGAATATAAGTGTTGTAAAATAAATTTATACACATACAGATTTAACAAACAATAAAAGAAATAAAATAAATGAATTATTTTATTATTAAAACTACAATATCAGCAATCATTAATTACTGGAAAATTCCCTGTACTAGGATTGCTCAGTAAGTTCCAGTCAAAGTATTCTTGAATAGTATAAAATAAACCTTCCAAAAGAAACCCTTTGGAGGCTGATTTAAATTTCCTCATGTCACCAAACAAACTTTTTGTCCTTGGAGGCAAGCAAATAAAGACTTTGATTCCTGAGTGATACACCCCTTATTGTACCTTAGACAAATGCACTGAAGGCAGATACAGGTCTGAACAGTGTCTTGTATTAATAGAATGCACCACCGAATTGGATTTGAACATATTTATATTCTTAACTACGAAGACTAATAAGGAGAGTATGTACTGTGATTACAGGGGTAGAAAGTTTAATTTTTTGAACAGTTCACGGCAGGATTCTCTGTTTCCAGCATTCATCATAATTCTTATTACTCTCTTCTGTAATTTAAAGATGGTATTACTGTATGTGGAGTTACCCCAAAAAATTATTCCATAAGATATGATAGAGTGCATGCTGGAGAAGTAGATCATTCTTAGATTCTCCAAGGAAATGATGGACTTCAGAGACCTGATTATGTAACATGCTGAATTTAGTTTGGAAATAAGTTGGTCTGTATGTGGTTTCCAGGATAGTGTGCTGTCTAATGTCAAACCCAAAAATTTAGTGTAGTATACATTATTAATTTGATTAGTTTTATAATTTATATTCACATTAACTGCATAATTAGTTTTTAACATAAAATGCGTATAATAAGTTTTGTTTAAATTCAGTGATAGTAAATTGTTTTGAAACCGTATTATCTTCTCAATTTCTTTTTCAATTCAAAATGTACATAAAACATAACTCTTTTAATAAAATGTTAAACCTGTTCTCATAAAAATTATAATAGACACTCCAAAAGAATACTTACGATCAGGGCCATGCTCAACTGTGGCACCCCAGCCAACAGCAGTGCAGACTGTACCAGCAGGCGGCCCCCAGCCTCTTGGTGGCAGGCAAACAGGACGCACCCAACGATTCAATCTAAGAGGATCCTTCAGTTTCATTAATGCCAGGTCATTCTTCATATCAGAGCGATCATAGCGATCATGTAATACAATACGTGAAACAGGTTGTGTTTGCTCTGCAGGTGAGAATGAAAAGCGCCTCAGCATCCCTGCCTGTACCTCAAAGTAGTGTTTTTTGAAGCTGTAAAAAAAGCATATTCCTTTGGAATTATCTTATTGGTTTAATTTCCTTCATGTGAATTCATCAAGGTTACAAATCATATTTTATGTCTCAACAAAAGTGTATAAATGTATCTGATACAGCAGCCAGTATAAAAGATAAAATTATCCATATTTTGGAAATACATAATAAGAAAAATTTCATCCATAATTACTTCTTACTTTCACAACTAACCATCTGGTTTATTCTTTATTTTATTCCCAGATTCTGGACCTGAACCTCTGAAGCACTTCAAAATGATTTCTTACAGATTTTGCTATGTTATTTTTTCAGCATATTCAAAGATTTATCTACATATCTATGTAGGTCTATGTGTTCACTGTCTTGTAAAGCAGGGGTGAACAAATTTTCCAAAACACTAGGAACTACTTCCAAAATCTAGGTATAAGAAGGGTGACATGAAGCAAGTTCCACATCTAGGTTCCACAAATAATAGGTGCCAACATTACAAATTCAGTCACAACAGTGACCTGGCACCCAGGATTACGTTCCACCATCATAGAGGGTATTACTGTTACTGGAATTCAAACTGTCCCTACTAGCATCATGTCATGTGCATATATAAGTATTCAATTCAGGCCACTGTATTCTGAAACTCACATTTTACTTTATTTTCATGATAAAATACGCTACGCATAAATCAAGAGGCACTGGAAAATATGGCTCCTTGAATTCATCCAATGTAAATTGAAACTGATCAGACAAAATTTCACCTTCATATATTCCAAACATATGTATCTTAAACAGACATATTTGGTTCTTTGATATTCCAAACTCCAAATTTTCTTTTATCAGAACAATAAACATATACAAGGATATACATACTTGTAAATGGTTGAATGGACATAAAAAGTACAAAATATAAGCAAAAAATAAAAACCTCCAGTACACCTTTTCTAGAACACCATCTCACAAAATCATCTATGCATTTACACTTATATATTCAACATGCATAATGTCATTGTGTCATCTTCACAGGTAACTTTCACTTTAAAAGACACACTAATGACAGCCAGTACTACATTTCGGCACACATCAGACATTTACAATGAGCCTTGTATTTTTACATACATTGTTTATTTTATTCATTTATGTGAGGACATATAACAATACTACTAAATAATTTTTTATTCTAGAAAAGCTGTATTCATTTCTTTATTGGTTCATAATTTAAAATTTTAGGTACAAAATAATACATTTAAATTGCTTACCCATCAACACAATGAGCAGCCGTCATAACCCAAGACTCATCCAGCAGAACTCCACCACAATGGAAATCTCCATCTCTATAAAGAGCCACAACCCATGGCCATGCAGCAGGCTGGCTTGCCTGACCTCCTACAACTCGACCTTCCCCTTCTCTGACTTGCCGTTGTTTATTAATGATGTGTTCTCCATCTGACATAGTTCCAAATGCTGACTTCATTATGTCCATTGTACTATCCTTTTCTCTTTCATATGATCTAATAACTTCAACATCCATGGACTGGGGTGCTTCATCACGAATAGATCTAACATGTCTTTGTGAAAATATTCCCAAATTCCCAGAATTACTTGTAGAAGTTGCATTGCTTACTGGTATTTCCAGGTCAGAATTCAGTAATTCACTACCGTCATATTCATTCTCATATGATGTTTGTTGAACAGATCTAACAGCTTCAGAAACATCTGCTTTGGATGGACCACTATTCCTTCTCAAAGTATTTGGGAACAAGTTTGAATATATAGAATTCTGAACAGAATCTATGTTACTGAGAATAGTACTGAAGTTATGCCGTTTGACTCTTGTAAGAAATGACTCTCTCTCCTCTTCAACTGTTTCTAGAGTTCCGAGGTGACTGGGAATACGTGTACCACATAGCATATTAGGACACGTGACGTGTACCACTTTATGTTGAGGACAGCTAGGAACCAGTGAGAAATCACCATGTGCATCGATATTCAAGAACTGGCCCAAATAATCAGGAGTTTGTCGTTTCTGCATTATGGGGACACTGTAATTGAAGGTCATGGCAAATTACAATACATTTCAAGAGTCTGAATTAGCTAATCCCTCCAATAACTTACTTAAGTTTGCCATAGCTTTTCATTATCCTTAATTATGGTCAAAATTTTATACACAGTCTATCAAAATCATCCAGTGATCAACTAACAACCAACAAAATAAGTGCAAGAGAACAGGGAAGAACACTATTATTATAAAATAATTAAAATTTACAGACAAAATATAAAGATATGAACACACTATAAGTTACACATAAAATTTAACTTATGCATGCATATTAAAATAAAAGGAAATGATACGTGTTGTAACCATATTACAAATATGTTTAAAGGATTCCGGTGATGATGTACTTTTTATAGACATAACATATTTTGGACACCATCCATCACCTAAGGCTAAAGAACCCACAGTGTTTTGGAGAATGAATCAGTCTCCACCTTCAAATAGACCCTTTTGAAAGAGCTGGTCTCCATCACTGGACACCAGACTAAAATCTAGACTACATGTGTATACTCATAACATCAGAATTACTAATACTTCACTTTTTTCAATTATTTGTCACAAATGACTTCTGATGTCACAGCATACAAATTTAGTCTAACTTTAATATAATCTGTTATCCAGTGATGGACACCAGCTTTTTCCAGGTGATCCATCCAGTAGATTATCCCTCTCCCCTTTCACCTGACAATGGTGACAAATCCATTCACTGAAACGTTGTGAGTTTTAGGCCTCAGATGATGGCACTGTCTGAAACAACAGTCAAATCGAGGTGTAATAGCAACACAAGAATTACAATCAATGGAATTGTGTAATTTTGAGCTACACCCACAAATATAAAAACATTAATGGGAAAATAAGCAAAGTGAAGTTAACTAACATAAATATCTTAAGTAAAAATAACAATGATTTCAGGAACCTCAAAAAGATTGTTGTGGCAGAACATCAAGTCAAAGAATGGCTTCAATGTTTGTTACACTGAATTAAAAAGTAATGCATCTGGTTGCCATTACATTAATTCAAACTCAGTATATGAAGCAAAATCATAAATTTGCCCTTATTAAAAAAAAAGGCAAGTAATATTTCCTGGAATAAAGTGTACCAAACATAAATATCATGACATCAGCAAAATGACTGTGACAAAAAATTTATATGTATTGCTGTGTATCTGTGCTTGTTCAACGTTAAACTATGCAGCAGAATTCAGTTACTGTAAGCTAAAAGAGGACAGCAAGTAATATGGGCTGGAACTGAAACTGAAAAATTCATCTGTATTAATTGTTCAATCCCTTTATTATTAAAACTGCATGGATTATAAAAAGTAGTCTCCAGTTCCAGTTCCTCTTATTCCTGAACCTTCATGAAAGCCATAATTTCGAAACGTCTTACAATGAAACAAAAGTAATTATAGCGTTATATATATATATATATATATATATATACCTATACCTATTTAATGGTCCGACTTCAGACTGACATACTGCAACTGCCCAATCCTTAATTTTACTACATGTTGGATACCATTTTCCACGCCAGTTACGATGCAAGAATCCACTGGTATATGACACAGGAAACATCTGAAATATAAAGAATTAAGGAATTTATCTGTTACAGGGTAAGTATCTTCATGCTTTGATTTATCAACTGGCAACAGACCAAAGCTGCAAAAAGTCAGATGTTATAAAATTAAGATAGTAGGAAAAAGAAACATTATACCTCCAGAATTTTCTCTGTGCATAAGCACCACACTGTGAAAGAATATTACAGAAGTGAAGGTAGCACTCAGTACCACAACCTTGGCACATAATGGCGATCAGTGGTCTGGTCACTCTCATGCTACAGGAGCTTAAACCTTGAGAAAAGAACAGGAAACACGGAGGCCACCGGCTGTAATGTAATGTATGTAATTTATTTGCATTCTATAAATCCAAATTAGGATACAATCCTGTGGATATAGACATTGTCACATACATACTATCTAACATAGTATACACAGTGTTGGAAGAATCTTAGCAATAAATAAAAAAGTGCAATAATAAAACGCCAAAAACCAATTTTCAATTCAGTTTTCAATGGAATAACTCTGATAATTAAAATATTCTTCACTATTATAAAAGGAATGTATGAGTAAAAACCTCTTTAACCCTTATTCTGCTAACGTGGAGAATATGGTGAGTTCCTAATAATGGCAGCAATTGGCAGATGGGATTTAATTCAGCATTTAAAGGGTTAAAGCATTCCGAAACAGTACTGTCTCATTGGCTAAGTCTTTGATATTGTGAGGAAAGTTGTTAAAATTTTAATTGCTGAGTAGTACACTGCCTTTTGGAACTTTGTTAGATTAGCTGTGGCTGGATGTAAGTTGGTTTGAAGTCTTGTGTGAATACTGTGGATCTGATTATTTGTATAATATAAATGTTTGCTTTTTATAACAAATATTGATATTGATAAGATATAT
>Ga0131853_10006811_pt1 | contig 20629 bp, 15 predicted proteins | sample TergutLab28metaG_FD_92764 | JGI IMG/M metagenome (GOLD analysis project Ga0131853, IMG submission 92764) | Labiotermes labralis P1 segment gut microbial communities from Petit-Saut dam, French Guiana - Lab288 P1 (version 2) (version 2) | ecosystem: Host-associated > Arthropoda: Insects >...
GCACTAGACACTCGCCGGCACTGGCTGCCTAGGGTGCAAACAGCCCATTCTCGAGGGCAACCTGGGTGGACTGGGGGGGGGGGGGCTGTTACAATTTTCGTTGGTAGGTTTTCTGGGATTCGAACCCAGAGTGGTCAAACTAAAGTTAACGATGGACTTACCGCGTAAAAATTGTCGCCTAATTGGGAAGAGTGCGGGCCGTGCCCCGTCTTTGCGAGTTATACCCTGGCATTTGCCTTACAACTGAGGAAAAAAGCACTGAAAAAACTCTGGGTGGCCGAAAAGTGACAGTTGGCATGATTCATTGTGTCCGCCTTGCCACCTTGCGAATAGCCAGGAAAAGTTGCCGATCGCGATTTCCCTGTAGTAGTGGACGTGGTTCGACGCTTGGTCAGCGCAGATGTCTGCCGAGCTGCTTAACTAAGGGATTCCCCACATCATCTTACTTGGAGTCGAATCTCTCAGAGATCTGATATGGTCGGAGAAGTAGGGGACTTCCAAATCGTCGTGAATTTGTCTTACCAATGTACCAGGGTGCACTGGTAGCAATGCAAAGACACTTGAACTGCGGCACCTGCAGTTTCTTGGTATGGGAGCGAGACGGCGGACCTCCATACAGGACACGCATATTCCATCATGGGACGGATGAGCTCCATATACAGCATAACACCATTCCTAATGGAGAGACCATCAGCCGAGCGCCCTTCGGTTACCCTGACTGAGGTTTTTCCATGATTTTTCCTCAGTTGTAAGGCAAATGCCAAGGTATACGACGCAAAGTCGGGGTACGACCCGCACCCCCCTCTCCCAGACCCGACAGCTTCACCTAAGCGCATGACAAATGTCGCATACGTCCAGGTTGCGACAGAGCCAGTCTGGGCTCAGAACCCAGACCGCCAACCAACCAAAGTTTATCCCCCCCATACTTAGTCCAGGGCAACCTAGCGCCTAGTCTTTGGCATGATCAGTCAAGGCCATCAGCCTGACTTCAAAATCGTTAGCCTACGCATATTCCCCTTTTACAGTTTAGGTGTCTGTTACTGAGCCCAGCGATGCGGCTAAACGCAAGAATGGCTAACAGACAGGGGAACGTCGACGCGCAAGTCTCGGCCCCCCCCCCCAGTTAACACTTTGTCTTGGCTTGGCTTTATGGAGAGACCGCTTCTCCTGTTCAGGAGAGGTTCCAGCCTCTGTACCGCTTTCTTTCTCACTTGATCAGTATGTTTCGACCAGGTGAGCCGTTCATCAAGGGTCATCCCAAGATAACGGGCTTCATCGACCCATTGAATTGGTTCCTCGAATAACTGTACTGATCGGGGTTTCGGGATGCACCTACCGTCTTGTCGAAGAGCATCGCGGAGCTCTTCGAGACATTGATGACGATCCTCCACTCACTCAGCCACCGCCCTAAGTCACTGAGATAAGTCTCCAGGAATTTCGCGAGCAGCGTTGGCTGACCGGACGTGGATATGATGGCCGTGTCGTCCGCACAGAGAGCCAGCTCGACGTGGCGGGAGGGCGAAAGCATACAATTTACATACAGGCTGAATAGGACGGTTGAAATAATTCCTCCCTGGGCTACTCCAGCCCGTATGCGACGATTAGTGGATGTGGCTGTTTGGAAGGACGCTCCTAACGTCCGGCTATTCAGGTATGAAAATGTGGTTTTGACAGGGTAGGAGGGAAGATTAAGGATAATGAGTTTGTAGAGGAGACCGTCGACCTATACCGTATCGAATGCCTTAGCCAAATCGAGGAAATCGCGCCTGTTAGTCTGTTCCCGTCAACGTTCCTGGATACTATTTCTACAAGGCGGTCGAGCTGTAGCGCGGTGCTGTGTTTGGGTCTGCACCCAAACTGCTCATCGCGCAGTAACCGGCGTCAGGTCACATCGCAGAGAATCCTAGGGAGTATGATTTTCTCGAACAATTTGCCAACGTATCTCCAGACTTATGGGTCGATAAGTTGAGGAAAGCGCCGGGTCTTTCCCGGGTTTCAGGATTGGAAACACGCGTGCGTGCTTCCAAGCCTCCGGGAAGTACTACGTTCGAAAAAAAATGTGTTAAGAAACACGACTAGAAGGGAAACGGCACTTAGTGGAAGATACTTCAAGGCCGTATTGCGAATACCGTATGGGCCTGGTGCCTTGCCGACTTTGAGACCCCGAATGACCTCGTGAACTTCCTTGGGGTTGGTTCTTTTAGGCTCACTTGCGGGCGCTAAAGAATATGTTCGCATCGCCTCATTAATCACCCGAATGACTGCCTGGACCGATGGATCGTTTACCGGCAGAAATTAAGCCTCAAAACTGCCCACAAGGCCTTCGGCTTTCTCGGAGTCCGAGAGATCTAGTCCCCCTGGTTTGACCAGGGGGTAGGAGTGGTGATTCTCATCACCCGTCTAGTCATCTTCCACAGAGACTTGTCTTCTGGATCCAGGTTTTCCGGCATGTTGCTCCACTGGTCGTTCCTCCACTCGTTAAGTTGGTTGGTCACTGATCTGTGCGGACGATTGACCTCAACTTTTAAGCGGGGTCCCTAGTGATCTGCCAATGCCTCGTTAACCGGTTTGCAGGCGTATTTCATCCTCAATACGAGCCGAATAGGGGTTATAAGGTACAGTGGTAGGTGTATTCGGTCCATGGATGAGGCATAAATTCTTATCAGCATAGTCACCGAAGAGTCTACCTCTTTTCATGATCAGCCTAGAATTCCACTCTACATGCTTGGCATTCAGGTTACCCGCTATGAGGACGGGAAGACCGTCGTCAAGGCAGGCAGACAGTTCCAAAGCATTTAGGGGCCGGCTGGGGGACAGGTAAGCCGCCAGGATTATCACCGGTTTATTGGCCATCATCACCTGGATAGCGGTGGCCTCCAGGTGCTCTAGGCCTTTGAAGGATACAGCGTGGTGACCTATATCGCGGCGGACCAGTTTAGCTGTTCCGCCTCCTTCAGTTAACCGGTCGTTGCGGTGACCAACATAGTTCGCCATCCGGAAGACTATACTTGACCTGAGGTGGGTCTCGGTCAACAGGCATATGCCAATCTCGTATTTTCCGAGGAAATGATCCAGTTCCTGCTTCCTACCGCGGACACCGCCGGCATTTCAGCAGGCCAACCGCAAGGCTTTGCTCAACGTCGTCCGTCTAGGCCGTGCTGCCATATTCGGCTACAAAGAGGGTGACCATCTTCAGCAGAGCCCGCGAGCGAGCTGGCCCAGAGGGGAGGGATGGGATCGATGTGAGGAGCCTGCGAGTGATTTCGACAAATGCGTTTAGCTGGAGGTTGTCAAAAAGATCGGGGCTCTCCTCGATGGGTGAATGGGGCCACCAGTTCCTTGGGTTGCGAAGGCTGTTTAGACTTCGCGGGTTTGTTCAACTTGGCCCTGGGGCCTGCTTAGGGCCTACCGTGACTGTGGGCGCTGCCTTTCTGGTGGTTGTCACTTCATTCCGAGAAGTTTTTTTTTCAGTGACTGGGCCGCAAGCGGGAGTGGTAGGGTTGTCGTTGCAGCCTTGACAACACGGCCCCCAAGGACAACGTGGTTCCAGTCAGATCCTAGACTCTCCTGCTCTGCGGACAGCTCCACCCGTTTTGCCTGTGGGGCGGTGGAAGGGCTGGGTGCACCACATACCTTACTGCGTTCGAAAGGCGCCCGCTTAGCAAGCGCCGCCTTTGCCTCTTTCAATTTCACACAGATACTGTACTTGACTGGGTTGTTTTCCCACAGCTGCAGCACTTAAGCTGCTACTGTGAGGTGAGCTTCACCACAAGTAACACGCCGGGTTGCGTAGCCGCAGTACAGCAGTTACGGCCGAAGCGTTGACAGCGCTGGCACTGCAGGAGTACTTTCGGGGCGATGTACGTTTCCACCGAGACCCGCAGACCGCAGAGTTCGTTGAATGAAGACGGCCAAGCCAAACCAAGCCTAGCCAAAGTGTTAACTGGGGGGCTGAGACTTAAGCGAAGCGCAAATGGACGTCCCCCTGTCTGTTAGCCATTCCTGCGTTTGACCGGCATCGCTGGGCTCTGTAACAGACACCTAAACTGTAACAGGGGAATATGCTTAACCAAACGATTTTGAAGTCAGGGAAATAAACACGGCTTGGAACTGGCTTTTTTTATACTGGTCTCTTGCTAGTCAACCTGGTCTGCCTTTGGCTAATTGACAGATTTGGCAGGCTGGATGTTGCGGTGCCGTGATGGAATGCGGTGCTTGGAGCGCGGAGCAGAGATTGGATTTAGAGAGAGAGAGAGAGAACGTTGCTCTGATGTATAATGAAACGAATATGATGTGTGACGAAGGAAGGAGATGTGCTTCTCATGTGTGTATTCGCACAAGGTCTTCCTTCAATGCCCATTTCGTCCCATTCATTATTCACCAACAATCTTACCACTGGATGCTGTATTATAATATTATTATTTCATCCTATATATCATCAAAAATGATAATGGTAGGTCTAATTACTTCAGGTAATGACGAAATTATTGAGCCACTGAAAGGCAAAGGGCTGTAAGTCAGTCTGAGATAAGTGGATAGTTACATAGTGTTATAACACAAATCTATGAATAAGTAAAATGTTGTTAATTTGTAATTATCAATTCACCCTCAGATCACACTGTATATAATGGTTGGTCAACGACAATAATGTGGTGTTGACAGGCAAAGCAGCCAATCTCTTTCCATGAATAAAACCTGCCTCGCACCACATTGTCTTGAGGGGTTTAAATAAATGTGTCAACAACCATGTTTATGATTGTAGTGTATTGTGTGTAATGATGACCATGTATGTCTACTGTATATCTGCCTGCAGAAAATGAATGTCAAGACCAATAACAGACTGCTGTGTAAGATCATATGTCCACAAATTTTCTAAAAATCCATGACCCAACTCCAAATCGCAGGTGCCAGAAAAGTGACATTAAAGTTCCACACTCAGGACTCACAATTCTAGGATTACCTTTTAATCTCAACACTATCTGGCACTTTGGACCACATATGATTTTGTACTCGGTAAAGATACTAGATCACTTATCATTTGGCAGCTTATTCACGCGCGGCCCCAACAATTTTCGCGAGATAACCCCGTGACCTGCACGCAAAAGTGTCATTTTGTGCCATCTATGGGGGAATAAACGCAGCCGCTGAGCCATCCCGGCTACGGCAACGCATGGCCATGCCGCTTAAAGCGCCTTAATAGTATGTTTCCAAGGCTCATCAAGTTTCACCAACAACCCGGCACGTTGCGTTAGAGTGTGTTCAATGCAGTTGATTGTGCACTATTATTACGAATCATTGACTCACTATCCCTAAAGTTTAGGCTCTCTGTCCCAATTATGTGACCGATTAGCGTTACGCTTCATGTTAGTCAAGTGGCAACGAGTTAAGAAAGGGAAGTGGTGATAAGCGCAGTTTTAACCGGAGTGTCCGTTGTGGCGGAGTGTATTAATAACTGGTACGTGTTATATTCGGGTGTGTTTCATTATAAACTAAATATTTACAACCGAAAAATTTGCGCTTGCCATTCACTACTTTTGCTAAGTTTTCACTGCATGTGCTGTGTGACCGTATGATAATATATGTAACCTATTTCGGTGAAGAATTCGTGAACAGTGGCGGTTTCAGTATGGAACGAAGGACAAATCACATTATTTGATATTGGGTTTCATTTTATGTGTGGTAATGAAAATCGACATTCATTACCTCGGTTGTGAATAACAGTTATTGTATTCAGAGACGATTATAAAGCCAGGTGGGCTAACGATTCTGGCGTGTTCGTCCTCTTTTATTTGTCCCGAAAACCGTAACACGAACTCTAAAAAAAAAAAGTTTGGAATAAATGTTTAGCAGCTATCGCTGTAACTTTTGTACATAACATTTTTGGCTACAATGTTTGGTCAGATTGCTCGCGATGCTCGCAGAAATGCATGTTTGTCGTCGTACAAAGTGTTTGGTCTTATTCATACCTGATATGTATTGATATATCCCAACAAAACTGCTGACTATGAAATTTAATGAAAATATGTTCAGCCGTTCTTGAGTTGTTAACGTGTGGGTGGACATACAGACAGACAGGCAGGCAATTCTGCACACTGCTATCCTGAAGGAGGCAGGGAGGTTCATAACTTACAATTTATGATCTTCACTGAATGTTTTACTCAAGGTCACAAGTGCAGCAGAATGGACTGCCAGAATTGTGACTTTGAAAACAATATTAGATAGTGTAAACAAAGCTTGTATGTTTGTAATTTGGGATTGAGTAGTCGACAACCTACCAGCCACAGTTAATTTCCTGGTAGGGTTAAGAATTTGTCTTTGTTATCATATGCAGACAGGTGTAGGTCTGTTACAGCCTCCTGTGTAAGAAGTCCTGGGTGTATGGAGGCCAGATGATAAAACTGACCATGCACCTGCATCTAGTACTGAAGTCTACAAAGTATTAAAGTTTACTTCCACATTACTCAGGCTTAAAACTGAGGACTGGGGGCAACTTAACCAGTATTTCATACTAGCCAAATACCCAGTCTTCTCACAGGATGGTATCAAATTACAGTATACATGCCATGACATCAGACATGTATGTGACTATGAAAAAATTAATAAGAAACTCACCTTGTTATTTTTTATTATTAAACAAAAAAATTTCTGTAATGCTTGGTTGCCTCAACAAATACTGCATACAGCACATCAAAAACTGTTACCATAGCAGCCTACCAACTAAGGAGGGAGGGAAGGAAGGAAGCGACGAACAAACCAAAGTCATTTTTGTATATATATATATATATATATATATATATATATAAAGATTTTTTCTTTGATAAGTGTCGAAGATACACACTTTTAATATTTTCTATAGAACTGGGAATTTTTTTTGTACAACTGTAGTGGTCTATGACTAGTATATTTGCATTTACATACACATATGTTTTGTCCATCCATCATACAGCAGCAGCAGCTGTTGGTTATAAAACAAGGCATTTAACATAAAACATGGCTCACTGACGTAATTGTTTCTTTTGGACTTTGTCCATCATCTAAGAAACAGTATGTTTTTGAAGCTGACTCTGCTTCCATCTTCAGGAAAGAAAAGCACCTAATCTGGTGGACTCCTTAGAATCTATTCTCACTCATTGGGCCAGTAGTTTGTGAAGCATGTATATTAAGTAAAGGAGAATTGTTTGACATTCATTAGCCTCTGTCTGAGAAAAGGATGCTTAAATAAGATGACTTCTTTAATTTATTTCTGTACAGATTTAAGAAACATGGCATTGGAAGATTATAAGGACATTGTTGCCGCAGCAGCTAGCATTACAACAATTGCTCAATTTTTTGCAGGAATGTGAGTATACATTTCACGTTCATCCTATCCATTAAGAGGCTGGTTACAGTTGTCTCTATATTTTCATTTTTGTAATGGTTTTCCTTAGTGTCTTCTTCTTGAGGGTTGATATTTACTTAGGTATTTTCCTGCTGGTTTCAGCTTGTGTGAATTGTGTGTTAATGTGACTTAATATCATTTGTTGTGTTCTAATTTTAGTAAAGACTGACACACTGAATAGATATTAGTCTAAAAGAAAAATAGATAGGACTTGTAAATGGCTAAAGTGAATTATATTAAAGTTACTTGTATTGTATATTTTCCATTGAAAATTAGAGACAATGACAAAAGTGAGCAAAATGTTTTGAGTTATGGAACTATTTATGGGAACTTAAGTATCGGGTAAGGTGGGAGATGCCTGTACTTACTATTTGAGGAAGGTCCAGCCTGAAAATAATTCTTTAACATATTCTTTCCAGTTTGATCACTAGGGTTGTGTGAAATTTCTTCTGTTTTATTTTCTTTGTAATTCTCCCTTTATTAATCTTGGTCATTAAACCAACAAATACACTTGTGGGGGATATAAAGCATAGCTGTCCACACTTTACCTTGTACATGTTTTGGCCCCTCTGTTCCATTATCAGCATGTATTAATGAATCCCAAAGAGAAGTTAGAAAGACACAACGATGCAGATATCATAAAATGAATTATGCATTTACAAATGCAAAATATAAGATGTCAGAATGTAAAGTAAGGTAAAAAGGTAAAGTGATCCTGTCACAGGTCCAGTGTGGCCCAGAGGGTGGGTAGAGGTATAGCTCTACTCTTCCATGACTGCGGCACTAGAAGGGTCAGCAGCACACCCTGGCCGCACTTTACCCCTGGGAAAGACCTGGTACCCATTTTACAGGAGGCTGGGTGGGCCCCAGGGCCGGTCTGGACAGGCAGAAAATCTCATTTCCACCAGGATTCGATCCTGGACCATCCAGTCTGTAGTCAGAATGTAAAGTAGATAGCTAAAATTAAAAATAAAGGTTATGATGGTCAGTTCTTGAGTTAAACATCTTCGTCTATTACTTTCCAAAACTGATACACAATTAACTGTTTTTTTTAATTTTGTAACCATGTGGTTTCAAATATAGAAGCACATTCTCAACCTTGACATAAAAATTGTGCTCAAACATCTCACAGTTAAAATTGTCATGTATACATTTGCTTACTTCCTGTGTAACAGCACACACTTGGAGCCTAGCCATTTACAATTTGGGTCTGTTGTCGTACGGTTGTACGGTAATGCGTGAATGTTTTAACATACTTTTAATTTTGAAATTTTTGGCCAGTGTTTATCTCAAGATTGAATTTGTGCTGTTATGGGTGAAATCACATGGTTACAAAACAGAAAACCCTTAATTGAGTGACTAATTTGGGAAATAAATAGACATATAAGTTCTAATTAAAGTGTTGACCGTTGTAACCATTTTATGTTTTTAGCTCTGCACATTTTTACATGTTTATATTAGACATCTGTAAATGCATAATTGCAGATCCCAATGGCTGCACGGTCTAAGGCATATTTCTACAACTGCTCACTTGCTGGGATTGCGGGTTCGAATCCCGCCAGGGGCAAGGATGTCTGTCTCTTGTGAGTGTTGTGAGTAATCAGGCAGAGGTCTGTGCGTCGGGCTGATCACTCATCCACGGGAGTTCTACCGAGTTAGGTGTGTCTTTGTGTGATCATGATTCCTCGATAATGAGGAGGCCTGGGCCCATTGGGGTTGTTGCACCATGGTAAAAAATATATGCATAATTGATTTTATGATATCTGCATCATTGTGTCTTTGTAACTTCTTCCTGTGTCTGGTACTCTTTGATAGGGGCCACAACATGTTGGAGGCATATTGTATGCTGGGGTTATTCCCCCAGAAGGTATATTTTGTGGTTTAAAACTAAGATTGTGTAAATATGCACTGTAATACAGATTTCTATATCAGCCATTCAACATTGTAAAATATATGCCATACAACACTGTTATAAGATCTCTCTCTCTCTCTTTCTTTTTTTATGGCCTGGCAGGTTTCAAATTGTTGGTTACTCTTCTCACTTGAAATTAATGTCAGTTAATGTTGATGTTCCTTCATCAGTCCTTGTTTGCTGTAGTCATTACTGGCAGGATGATACAGACCAGTTTCACTATTGACAACCTACTCCAAAATATGTGAGAAAGTTATGTACAAGAGAATGTATGACTTTTGAAACTCACTATCGTTTTAGAAGAAGAGTTTGTTATTAGGAAAGGTTTATCAGCAGACAGAGCTGTATACATTTTATAGATGATATCCTATTGACAATAAAACTCACATTGGTGGGTTATTTCGTGATCTTGCCAAAACATTTGCATGTGTGAATCATGACATATTATGTGCTGTGTAAGTTAAATTATTGTGGAATTTGGGACATGGCTGGTCAGTGGTTTAAGTTATATCCTAAGGAGAGAAAACAGAGCGTCAGTATTAAATCATCAAACTGAAACAATGAAGTTATTTTAAATTGTGACATTGTTAAGCGTGGAGTTGCACAGGGTTGAATGCTTGGCCTTTCACTGTTCCTGCCTCCAGCTGTAAATTCTCAGTCCAAGCCTGTGCTGTTTGCAGATGACACTGGTATTATTATTTATCATTCTGAAAGAGCGGGCTTCCAGTATGTTATTATTAATGATATCTTTCATAAAATGAACAAATAGTTTAAAGCTAGTAAACTGACATTAAATATTGATAAAAATAATTTAATTAAATTTGACACCAGTGAAAGAAGTATCCAATTAAATGTACATTGTGTTAATAACACACTTGAAGAAGTAATAACAATCACAGAAATTTGTGACAATGGGGTATTTTGGCTTCAGGATTACAGTCTTCTGAGTTGTGGTGCTGTGCAGTTCGGTGGATAAGGACCAACATTTCAGAGGAACAGGCTGTCTGCATCTACCTTGAACGTAGAGAGCACAGGTTTCTCTGAAATGTTCATACCCATCTACAACACTTAACAGTATCATATCCCAACAACCTATAATCTTTAATACACTGAGAACCTCAATTCTTACTTACTGTTTCAGGTTTATTTGCAAAGATGTTGTGAAGAAGGGGTCTACAGAAAATGTGTCCTGTGTGCCATTTGTTGGTGGTACTGCAATGTAAGTAATTTAGTGATCAGAAATGTTAAAATGATATGATGAATCCATTAAAGACCAAGATAAACCTGAATTATATTTAAAGATCCTACATATACGCAACATTGTAAGAAAATGTTGCAGCTTGTTCTGAGATCCATAGGAATTACAAAAATACTCAATGGGCAAAATGTAAAAATTTTGTAATATCATGCCTGGTGGCACATAAAGTAAGCATTGGCTTATATAAGGTTTAAGCATTGTGACTAACGCACCAGTTAATTAGTTGTGCTGATTTAAGCACAAAACTCACGTAAGCCATGAGAGTTTACATATATATTTCTATTCTGTATCATTGTTTGGGAACAGCGAAAGTCGAGTGCTGATGGCTGCTTTTTTTCATGAAGGGGTGTTCTGATGTTGAAGTATAGCAGTATCTTGGATGATCCAGCCATGACACGGGTGAATGCAGTTGGCCTTTTCCTTAACTTGGGTTATCTAATCTGCTATTATATATACAGTGATAAAAAGGTAAACTTAGCTGTAATTTCTTCATACACTTAGCTTTTACCAAATGCATTTGCCATATGAAGTGTCTAAAATAAATATGAATGGTGTTGTCATGCCATCGTAAATTGTTCCCTGTCCTTGTCTTGTGTGCAGTAAAAAACTTTCCTTCATGTTGAATTACATCTATACTTTTAATTACTCATTTATTGCTAGCACTTTCATTAAAAATAAATGATGCTGCAATAATGAAATTTATTTTTTCTTATATCACACATATATTTAGCACTTGTTACTCTGTGTATTTTAGACCAGTGTGTCTCAACCTTTGTGAGACCGCGGCCCAGTAAATTTTTTTTTTCATAAGATGAGGGCCCAGTCCCAACAGATTTACTCGTAAATAAATTTCATACGTTAAACTAACATAAGTATTAATAATTAATTATGGCATAATATTAAAGAGTATTAGTACACATGTATATGGTGTGGCATGTTGACAAATATAAAATTACATTTAAATTAGTTATCAGTCACTGAACTAATGAAATCTTGTAGCATATTGTAGTTTCCTCAGGCCAACATATGGGTCTGAGTTTTTCAACACATTCACGAATATTTTTCTCTTCAGAATATTTTCACTGTAAAGTATTCATGAAAACTGCTTAGAAAACTAAAATGACAAATTCCAGAAGAACCTCTTGCGGCCCGCTATAATTGACGCCGCGGCCCGGTACTGGACTGTGGCCTGGCAGTTGAGAAACAGTTTTAGGTCACCTTCAGCTTGCATCTTTAATCATTTTCATAACATTTGTAAACAGTAACAGCCACATTAATCTTTTAACTAACATGCAAGGTCACACACTATGAGAAACAAACACTAAATTCTGGAAGTTGAATGATGTGACTTGAGTTCTTTGCCGTGGCATTGCCTAATAATAAGCATTGTTACATCAGATTGAATTGTTACACATTAAACTGTCTGCAGGTAGTTGCCAAGTGATGCAACACTCGGAAAGATTGCTGTGTGTTATACACCTTATATACCACACATATCAACCACTAGACAGACAGGAGGGGAGCAAAGAAAATGGGGAGAATGAAAGATTTTGTGTTGTAGATTAGTCATTATTGTGAACAATTGTTGATTAGTTACTCTATGTAATAATCTGCATTGACCATGATGTTACACGTCAGTTGTTTCCATCATTCTAGAGCAGTTCTTCTTCTCTGTTTTCCTTGGGTTGTTACTTCTCTGAGGATGATCTAGTAATATGTTCTGTTTAGTTACATTGTGGTATTTGCGTTTGTGAAATTTTGTCATTATTTGTTTATTAACTTTATAGTCAAAAAGTTGTAACGTATTGTTTAATAACACAGTTTCTTCTGACAGACTTGTCTCATCAGTCGTCCTCAACCAATTGTAGTGTGTTATTGGACATAATCCTGAGTCATTGCACTCCATTTCCGTTCCTTACAATTGATTTTCTTTGAAATCCATTTTAGTACACTCCCAAAATAAGGTTTCCCCTCCAGATTCTTGTAGGCATTTGTTGCTTCCCTGAGATGAGCTGTATTTTCAGCTAGTAAGAATTTTTTTGATGTGAGTGCCTGACCTACTACAATATTTTCATTACGTAATGCTGCACAGGCCTGGCGTAAGTGCTGAACTCGCCTGTGTGAGCTCACTTCACAAGCGTGTTTACAGCATCATCATTTTAAAACCCTATATAAGGCAAGCTGTAAAGTTTCTTATTGTGTAATATGTTCCATCAGCAGTTCAGTTTTCTGTTAAACTCAGATAGTTTTATTAGTTAGCTTGCTGATCATCAGTTGTGACACATAGCAGATGTTTGTCAGATTTAGCGTACCAACAGTTGAACTATTTTAGGACCTTGAAAGTATCTTGTGTCCAAGCACAAGCAAAGAATTTACTTCCATGTGACATTGTCATATGTTTATCTGGCACTCCCAAAAAAAGGAAGACATTCTGCGTAAGAACATTTTAACAGATGCCATGCTTGCGGAGTTAAGTTTGGTATGGGAATTGAAAGCTAGCAACCTTATGACATTACATTTTGAAATATTTATTTTATCACCACAAGGATTTTGAATGGGATAATTTATCTCTTCCCACTGCGTTGTGTGGAAAATTAATTGACAGGGACTAGCTAACCAGATGGGGCAGAACCCTTGATGTGCTAGTTGACAAGAACTAATTACATTGGCAAAGTCATTGGAATGCTATTTGACAGGAACTGACCAACTCTGTGGGGCAGAGGCCTTGAGAAGCTCGTAGTTACTCATGTGGTCAAGGATTTACATGCGTTTTACAGAACTCAAAATTGCATTATCATGCTCACAGAAATCTACACTGGTTCCTCTTTAGAGCTAAATGGTTTTAGCCCCCACCCATACTATTCCTTTAAGGTTCATTTCAGTGGTATTCTCCCGTCTGTGCCAACACCTTCAAAATGGTCTTTTCTTTCAGGTTTTTGACACAATTTTTATGCGTTTCCTTTGTCTCCCCCCCATGTTCCACTTGCCTGTCCCATCTCATTCACCTTCATGTGATTGTCCTTGTGATTGTCCTAACAATATCTTGTGCCATATACTAAATATGAATCTTCTCATTACGCAGTTTTCTCCTGCCACCTCTCATGTCCTGCTTGTTAGGGTCAAATATCCTTCTGAACACCCAGTTCTCAAAACATCAGTCTGCATTCTACCCTGAATATCAGAGATGAAGTTTTACACCCATACAAAATGGCAGGTAATATAGTTGGTATATTACGATCTTTACATTTATTGGTATTAGAAGGGAAGACTAGAAATTAGCAGACATTCTTCCAGACTTTGTCTACACTTAATTTCTTTGTGAATGTAATTTGTATTTTTCAGTATAATTTCCTAATATTTTAATTTTGCCACATTTTTAAAGGATTTGTAAGCTGTCTTGAAGCTTACTGAGTTTATTCCTTATGTTAAATACCAAACATCAAATTATCAGAATTTCCAGAACTTATGCATTAGGGTAGTTTATTGTTTATGGAATTAAACAGAATTACAAGCTTCATTAGCTCAGTTGGTATAGTGACAGACTATGGGCTGGATGGTCCAGGATAGAATCCCAGTGGCGACGAGACTTTCCGCCCGTCCAGACTGGCCCTGGAGCCCACCTAGCTTCCTGTACAATGGGTACCGGGTCTTTCCCGGGGATAAAGTGCAGCCAGGGCATGCTGCTGACCACTCAGCCCGTTCTAGTGCCGTGGTCATGGAAGAGTAGAGCTATACCTGTACCCACCCTCTGGGCCACACCGGGCCTGTAACGGAAAAACTTTACAAGCTTCATTATTAAACAGTTATTAAAGTAGTAAATTAGTTAACTGACAGTGTGCACATGCACACATGAACATGTGATTGTGTGTGCATGCATGCAAATGTGATGGTAATGATAGTGTTTATAGACTGATAAGGGGTACCAACATTTCTGAGGAGCAATATGTCTATCTTCATGGTAGAAGTGCCTGAAGATTGAGAAGTGATCTTTGTGTTAACGTGTTGGTACCCAATTAGCAGACTGTTTGGTGTTATAAGACTGTAGACTGCAACATGAATTTTCATAGCCCTGAAAATCTCATATCATCTTGGATATTTTATTGAACTAGACTTGGGCTCCATTTGAAAACACAGTACAATATTTGCAGAGTGAAAATTTTGTATATCTTTATATGTTATATTTGTTGCAGATGAGTGTGATTCTTTCACAGATATTTTGGTATTGTGGATGTTAATGCTATGCATTTTGTGATCAGTGGATTTCTGTTCCAATTTCTTTTCCAGTGGGTTCATTGAGATTTTGTATTCACTTAATCCTTCTGGCTGAACTATGGCACCGGGGCCAACTTAGCCTCTACCAGGGATATCACCAGGGGGAGTGTTCAGGCAACTGGCGTGTAACCTTACATCTTCTTGTTCCAGTTGTCTAGAAATTTTGGGAGTCACCACCTCCTGCAGCCTTAAGGGCCTGTCCAGACCCATATATGAATTGCTTTACTGGCATTGTCTAATTGTTTTCATGTACTAACTGCCTGTCTGCCTGCTGGTATAAAATTCGTAATGGTGTCATGCAACATTGTAGCCTTACGTACTGAATATACGATGTAATTTGTATGTGTATGTGTGTGATTATCACTGTGTGGATACTTAACTGTGACAAGCTGTAGCATGTAGTTGTACACTCACACAAGAGGAGACATTGATGTACAGAACAGGGTGCTAACAAGCAGGTTGATGTTATGGTAACAATAATAGGTAAATTCATTCATTCATTCCATAGTCTGTAATATGAGAGGTCCATAGCCTCTTCCAAAGTGAGTTCTCCACAGAATGTGATGAGTGCATCCACTTTCAATTTCCAGTATCCTCTCATTTCTTTAAGGTCATTCAGTAGCTGGTTACATCTTCTTCCTCATATTCTTGTCACTTCTGTCCTTCCCTCGACCTTTCCTTCAGTAACATGTTTTAGAAGGGAGTTCCTACACAAGATGTGACCAATCCAGCTAGCCTTTTATGTGGTCAGACAATAAAGTTCGCGAACTCTTCGTGGTAAAATTGCTACGTATCTCATTGCTGAATATCATGGTGGTCGCCTTCAAAGTACCCCCCTTGGGAAGCTATGCACCGATGCCAGTGCTTAGTCCACCCTTCAAAACAATTTTGGAACTGGTTTAGTGGAATGGCCTTCAGAGCTGCCGTTGTATTACTCCTGATGTCATCAGTGTCATCAAAATGCCTTCCTTTCAATATATTCTTTATCTTCGGGAACAGAAAAAAGCCACTGGGGGCTAGATCCGGCAGATAGGCAGGGTGTTCCAACACGTTTGTTTGTTTAGTACCTAAAAACTCCCTCACAGACAATGCCATGTGAGCAGGTGCATTGTTGTGATGCAAGATCCATGAGTTGTTGATAAAAAGTTCGGGTCGTTTCTGTCTAACTTTCTCTCGCAGCCTTTCCAGTACTTCCAAATAGTAAACTTGGTTGACTGTTTGTCCAGTTGGTACAAATTCATAATGAAAATCCTTCTAATATCAAAAAAAGTTAGCAACATTGGTTTGATTCTTGATTTGGACTGATGGAATTTTTTTGGTCATGGGGAATTGGCAGTCTTCCATTGTGCACTTTGCCGCTTCGTTTCAGGGTCGTATTGGTAGACTCATGTTTCATCACCTATGATGACATGGCCCAAAATGTCATCTTGCCTCTCCAAAAGGTCTTGGCAAATTGTGACTCTAATTCAAGTTCCTACAGTCTTGCAGCAGCACACCAAAACACACGCAGGCAGTAATAGATGCCACTCAGAAGGAGACTGCCATAAATCAACAACAACACAAATGTGAAACGCTGATTGATATGTCAATGTCATCAAACCATACTAAGGCTTTGGTCTAGTGCTGCCATGGCAAGCACATGGTGGCGAGTTCGCGAACTCAGTTGTCCAACCACGTATATGTACATATTCTGTATACAAGGTGTGATCAAAAAGTTCCGAGACTTGGTGAGTGAAAATTACAATTTATTGTTAATGGCCAAAAATATTCAATAATTTTCAAAATACTCTCCTTGTGAGTTGACACACTGCTTCCAGCGGTCCTGCCACTGCTGGAAACATTTTTGGAAAGAGTCTTTTGGAATGGTGTTCAGCGTACTCGTCGCATTCTTCTTAATTGTGCCAATGTCTTCAAATCTCTTCCCTTTCAACGCCATTTTTAATTGGGGGAACAACCAAAAGTCACACGGACCCATGTCAGGGGAGTAGGGTGGTTGCTGAACGACAGGAATGCCATGACTTGCCCCATAAAGTTTTCATCTGACTCTGCTTCCTGCAGCATGTTTGTTGCCACGGACAAGCGCCATTCCTTCTGTTCGGTGGTGAGAATTCGCAGAACAAATTTTGCAGCAACACGTCGCATGTTCAAATTTTGCGTCAGTATGGCCTGACAAGTTCCATAAGACACTCCAAACTCGACGGAGAGTTCACAGATTGTTAAGCGCCGATTTGCTCAGATCAGTTCTCGCACTTGTGCAACAGAGTCATCAGTTTTGCTTGTCGTTGGTCTGCCAGACCGTGGATTGTCATCAGCAAAGTCTTGGCCTTCTTTAAATCTCCTGTGTCATTCGAAAATGCGAACACGGCTCAAACACTGCACACCAAAGGCAGTTCTGAACATTTCAAATGTCCCTGCACCATTTCTTCCCAGTTTCACACAAAACTTGATGCACACGCGCTGCTCTTGCTTTTTCGACATCCCGCACGGCAGGAACAATAACAAGGTGCAGTTACACGACTCTCTTCAACCAAAGCTCACAAAGGACTGAGAGGCGTGCTGGGACCATCCCTTGTCCCAGGGAGAGAGGGAGTTCTAGGACACCACCCTGCAAACAGGGGTGTCCCGAAGTGTACCCACAGCCGAGTAAAAAAATTAGTCACACCTTGTATAACCACTTTGGATCCTGGCATACCGTCTGTCTTAAGTGAAGTTCTGTGTTCTTTTCCTCCTTGAATCCATTCTATTTCACAAGTGTGCCTATATTTGACACTGTACAGGCTTAGGTATTTACTGTGTCATAAGAATAAGATTGCTGTTGAAAGCAGTTTAGTCATGTGACCATATGTGTGTGAATGTAGGATCCTAATCATGAGCATTGCTGATCATTTCAGATTTCAGACTTACATTACCAGATACAACATGAGATCCATAGAGTAGCAGATGTTGTGAGTTGTTCTGAGAGCTCTTTGCTTGTTTAGAAAAAGCCTTATCCTGATGAAATTTTGACATATGATGATGTTAGCAATATGCTGTTGATTTTGGAGTATAAAATCTACTGAAAACACAGTTTCTGTGCACGTGCTGCAATCTTTGCATATGAAAACGAACTTTGTCAAAATGTGTCAAAAACATGTAACTTCAGTTGCTTAAGAAGTCTTGGACAAATAGCGACATTTATACTAAGATACTGAATTTGATAGAATAACAGTATGCACTAAGCAGCCCTGTTTTTTTAACTTTTTTTTTGGGGGGTGGGGGGTGCAACTCAAGCATTTGTTCCATTTTCTACTCTTGGTTGTTATTGCCACCATCTCATAAAGGACAGCAAACATTTTCCTTTTTTACATCAGTATTGTTGGCCCCAGTTCAGTCTCAAGCCCGTGTTTGTTGAATTTATGGTGTACACAGCGATACTTCACAGTTAAGTAGATGTATGTAGTGTTTTCTGCTTCCTCTAATGAATTGATAAATGCTGGTATTTGTTTCATGCTTTAGTTTTCTCTAGCGTGACAAATTATTTCTTTTCAATATTATAGCTGTCATGTTTTCTGTATTCTTGTACACCCTGTCTGTGTGGCCAGTTAGGTGGTCTTGTTTGTACATCATTACAGGGTGTGTAATTATATATATTCATTCCCTACAAATTCCTTCCCAGATTCAGGTTCAGGTATAAGCTCCAAAATTATAATGTTTTCCTTGTCATGTCCATTTGAATTGAAAGACATACATATTCCATTTTTATGCTTGCAAAGGGTATGGACAGTCATAATAGAACAGGCAGCTACATGCTTCGCAAATGTAATGAAGCAGTCATCTACTTGCCTCACAGTTTCATGGGGGAATGTTTCCTTCAGTACCCAGCTAACTTCAAAAAGTCAAGTGGACCACATGTAAATGCAACAGCTAAAGGTGGAATTTTGAAATTATAAACTGATGAATTGACTGCACTTTCACTGAATATACATTGAGGGTTAAAATTTTCTTGCACCCTGTAAATGCTGAGATATTTAATTATCTTATATATAGTGAAGATAAGCAGGACAAAATTGTCTACTAAATAATATAGTGATAGTAAATAGTAATAATTATTTTGGTTGTGCCTGACCCTCTAACTGAGACTCCTTCTACTCAGAGAGTATCGGGGAGGACTGAGATGACAAGGCGCCAATCGATGCTACAGATTACAGCCTTCTTTATTAGAATCAGACCACTTAATGTATTCCAGAGCACGCTCAGTTCCATAATGCCCGCTGCCTGGACACCTCAGAAGAAGTTACGTGGATACAGCTTCTTCTTCTTCTTCTTCTCCTTCTTCTCCTCCTCCTCCTCCTCCTCCTCCTTCTCATCCTCCTCCTCTTTCTCCTCCTCCTCCTTCGGGCCTGTCAGCTTATTGCGCTGAATGCACCGCAGCCTTGGCTTATTGTGCAGCCCTAATATTTCATTCAGCACAGCCACAATAGCCCTGTGCCTCGTATGAAGAGGCAAAGGTCCCTTATTGAGGCTGTGCTTATGTCTTTTGGTTCTACAGTTGGCCTCTCAAAAAGACATTATAGCGCTGACGAGCCAACGCCTCGCAACAGCAAATAATGTGCTGCACTGTTTCAGTCTCCATCCCACAAACCTGCAGGCTGGATCCCCATCAAACAGGCCCATAGTTTACAGGTGCCCCCTTACAGGAGCATGCCCTGTGTAGATCACATTTGTCATGTGGATACAGCTTTCTTTGTATCTTTCTTAATCATGCGTTGCCAGATACTAAAAGGCAGGCAGGAGTCGCCTGACTGATGAGTCATCGCTGAATGGCAAAAACGCATCACGACATACATCTTAGCAATAACTGTTGCTAAGCAGAAAGCCAAGGCCAGAATAACAGAATGAGCTTAACAGCCATTGACTGATGGAAAATGCTGTAAAGAATTTATATGAGTTTTAAATGAACCCATTACGTCGCTGGGAAGCCTGTTTCCCAGGGTCGAACCTGGAACAGCCGGCTTCATGGTTGTACACAAACTTGTTTACCGGTAAACAGATTCTTTCTTAAAAACCCACTGCTTGTTTGGATCTTGTGAATTTAAAATTGTAATGTTTGTAATTTGTTTTTTGGATTGCTGTGTATCAGAAACTTAAATTCGTGGCAAGAAAAACTCCAGCCGTGTTGAAGTACCTTATGCATTTCAACCCAGCAGATAAAGGTTAAATAAAACACCTCATTTTTACTGTAACAGTTTTGGAAGTTTGTGGTTTTTGGAGGAGTAAAAGTGGCACAGCTACATTGTTACAGTGTTGTGTAAGTAGTACTGGCCTTGAGTTCTGGTGGTGCTGAATATCATAATATTCATAAAATAGTTTTGTATATTCTGGCTTATGCCGATGATGTTAATATGCTGGGAGGAAGTATACATACTCTAAGGAGGGAGATTGGACTGGAAGTAAGTGCTTATAAAACTAAGTACATGGTCATGTCTTGAGATCAGAATGCAGGACGAAATCACAGTGTGATGATTGATATTAGTACTTTTGAGAGGGTGGAAGAGTTTAAATATTTGGGAACAACATTAACAAATCAAAATTCTATTCTGGAAGAAATTAAGAGCAGATTGAGTTCAGGAAATGCTTGCTATCATTCGGTGCAGAATCTTTTGTCTTCTAGGTTGCTATCCAAAAATTTAAAGATTAAGATACATAAAACTATAATTTTGCCTGTTGTTTTGTATGGGTGTGAAACTTGGTCGCTGACATTGAGGGAGGAAAGGAAGCTGAGGGTGTTTGAGAATATGGTGTTGAGGAGAATATTTGGACCGAGGAGGGA
>Ga0131853_10006812_pt1 | contig 20628 bp, 18 predicted proteins | sample TergutLab28metaG_FD_92764 | JGI IMG/M metagenome (GOLD analysis project Ga0131853, IMG submission 92764) | Labiotermes labralis P1 segment gut microbial communities from Petit-Saut dam, French Guiana - Lab288 P1 (version 2) (version 2) | ecosystem: Host-associated > Arthropoda: Insects >...
ATATCCACCCGATGGGAACCCGGTTCGAGATCGGCCATCTCGAGAACCGCGATTTCCGGGTCGCGCTGGCCCTGGCGGACAGGGGTAACCAGACTGCGGCCGCGATCACGGAGCGGGCTGTCGCCCGCTTTAACCCCGTAGCGGTCATCTTCGTCGGCGTCGCGGGCGCGCTTCAGCCGCATCTGGCCCTTGGCGACGTGGTCGTGGCGAATCCCGTGTACGCCTATCACGGCGCGACCAGCGAGGACGAAGGAACGACGGCCCGGCCGCGGGCCTGGGCGCTCTCGCACCCGGCGCACCAGGTGGCCGCACATGTGGAACGCGACATCGCCTGGGCCCGCCAGTTGCTCGAAGAGGAGGCGCCGCGCGTCCACTTCGGTCCGGTCGCCGCAGGCGAGATCGCCCTCTACTCAGGTGCGTCAGACGAGCGCCAGTGGCTACGCGAGCACTACAACGACGCTCTCGCGGTCGAGATGGAGGCCGCCGGGGTGGCTGAGGCCGGGCACCTGAACGACGGGCTGCCCACGATCATGGTCCGCGGAATCAGCGATTACGCGGACAAGAGCAAGTCCGAGACCGACAGCGAAGGCTGGCAGGCCCGAGCAGTCGCCAACGCTGCGGCGTTCGCAGTCGCCCTCGCCGCGGAACTCGCGGCGGGACTGGACCTACCTTCCGGTCCTGGCGCCATCGGGCCCAAGGACGACAGACCGCAGGTCGGTGGCCCCTCCAATTTCGTCGGCGACAACGCACAGGTTGGGGTGCAGGGGCAGAACATCACCATCAACGGCGGAGTCCGGCTCGGTCGGCCGGAGACGGGCGGCGGGACGAACGCGAGGATGGTTCATGCCGATGCGCGTCCGGGCACACTCAAACGCGTTCTGAACGGATCCCGGAGTCTCCTCCGCAACCTGGCCGACCTGGCCGCCGCGGCGACAGCCGTCATCACCGCGATCCGGACCGTCGCATGATCGCCCAGGACAGTCGGCTGACCCACTTCGTGGGCAGCGGCTCTCAGGTTGGGGTGCAGGGACAGGGCATCACCATCACGGGCGGTGTTCATGTGGGAGGCCCGGGCGACCCTCCGCAGGTCAAGTTCGCGGCGGGGGTAGCGAATCTGGAAAGGCGTAACCCTGGGCAGGCCCGCAAGCTTCTCTGGGAGGCGATGACGGGCGGATATAAGGGCAACAAGGTTCTATTTTACTGGCTGGTCGCGATGCTCAGCGGCCGGACCGCCCGGCAGTTCTCCAAGGAAGAGATCGGCCAGCTTCGGCGGTCCAGGGACCAGTTCGCCAAGACCGAGACTGAGGGGGACGAGTGGGCGGCAGGAGCCAGGCTCATCTACGCGCTTCTCGACTCGGCGCTTCGGGATCCCGCGACCGAGACCCGGCCGAAGACCCGGAGGTCGCTCCTGGACGAGCAGTTCGACGAACTGGGGAAGGAGCAGCGCGAGCTGCTGGAGCCATTGGATCTCTTCCTTAGCGGACCGCGGCGGGAGCGACAGTGGCAGGCCGAACTTCGAGAGGCGCAGTCCCGGCAACATTCCGGTGACCGAGGGGACCACGCCTGGAAATTTTTTCATCCGGATCCAGCCAAAGTGGTCCTTCCCCCGGCCCGCCGCCCCGTGGTCATGCCCGCGGACTGCCAGTGGGTGTGGGGGACGGTGACGATGTTCGCCGTCCTGGCCGGCTCCTGCGGACTGTGGCTGCTCTGGGTCGGCGCTTTCTTCGGGCTGATCGGCTACACGATTGCCCTCCTGGGCGCCGTAATCGCCATCGCCGGCAACATGGAGGCCCGCTTCGCCGCAGATCGTCGTCGCTTGGTTGACGAGCAGTTCGGAGCGTCGATTCGGCCAGATTCCCGGCCGTCCGCGGATGACGAGCTCACCCGGGAGGTAAACAAGCTCTTCAAGAAGTACATCAACCGGTGCGAGGAGGATAAATCTGAGCGTGAGCGCTGGAAGAACGCCGTTGATGACGCTCGCAAGACGAGGACAGGCGAGCTACTAGGCATCTGTCGCAGCAGTGGCATCCTTTCTGCCGATGAGGTGGCCTGGTTCGTTCGCTACGAGATACGCCAGCTCCACCAGGTCTGGCGAGACGGAACCCTGCACCGGCGGCGGCTTCGTCGGCTCATGCGACCCGACGCGGGAGAGACCTGCCGGGCGGGGCTGGCGGTCCTGGTCCTCGGGGGGGCTGCTGGTCGGCTATGAGCTGAGACTGTACGGACTCGGCCTGATTGTCGTGATGTTGAGCGCGGCGTGGGCACGGCACTGCTGGCTGCCGGTCGCTCTGGAACAGAAGCGCTTCCGCGCTGATGAGCGGGAGCGGAACCGTCGTCAGACGCGTATCGATGCCGAGCGCCTTAGATGGGCCGACAAGCTCAAGGGCAGGCCCGCGGACGTTCAGATGGCCGAATGGCTCGAGCATGACCGGACGGTCATGCTGGGACAGGCGCTTGACCACTTTCACCTGCCCCGCAGCCGAGTGATCGCGCACGGGTTCCTCGAGCGGGCCAGCGTGGGCGCCAAGCGCAGGCAACTCGAAGAGTGCCTGCCCCGGTATGAGGGATACCAGATCTGGATGTTTCTGCTGGCGGAAGACGGAGTTCGCCAGGTGAGGGCAAGCCTCGACTTTCTGCACGGGGTCATCACCAGGAGGGAGCAACTGAGTTTCGGCTACGACGCCATCACGGCTGTTCATGTGATGCACAAGCCGTGGGGCGGCCAGACGTTCGAGCTCAGACTGACCGGCGGGGAACCCGTCACGGTCCAAATCCGCAAGCCTGACCCGCGGCTGAAATCGCAGGGAAAGAAAGATGCCCAGGCCGCAGAGGACGAACACGGCGACGAGGACGACGCGACCGAGAACGCTGAGGTCGCCGAGGAGAACAAGGGTTCCACGGACACGCGTGTGACCGACCTGGACGTGGCGAGCGTTACCAACACCCTACACATCCTCGAAGGTGTGGCCGCCGAAGGCCGGAAATGGCTGGAGGAACACTCCTGGGCCGCTGCCTGGACAGACGAGGAAGAACCTGACGATGACGTGGCAGCCGAGGCTCGCCTGGCGGACACGGTACGAGAGACTGGGGGCGAGAACACGACGGGCGGAGGCAACGGCTCATGACCGAACAACCGCATCCGGAGTGGGACGCCACCTACACCAGGGGCACACCGGCCCCGTGGGATATCGGTCGGCCGCAGCAGGCTTTCGTCCGTCTCGCGGACGAGGGGCGGCTCACCGGGCGCCTTCTCGACGCTGGCTGCGGCACGGGCGAGCACGCGCTGCTCGCGGTCAGCCGCGGCGCCGATCACCGGTGTCGATGTCGCATCGACGGCGATCGTCCGGGCGCGGGAGAAAGCCGCGGAGCGCGGGCTGGCCGCGCGGTTCGAAGTCGCGGACGTCCTTGACCTTGGCAGTCTCCGCCTGACCGTCGACACCGTTATCGACAGCGGACTCTTCCACGTGTTCGAACCCGACGACGCGGCCCGCTATGTCGCCAGCCTCAAGAGTGTGCTGAGGCCAGCCGGGACCTGCTACCTGATGTGTTTCAGCGACCGGCAGCCCGGGGCCTGGGGCCCGCGCCGGATCCGCGAGGACGAACTGCGCGCGGCGTTCAGCGACGGCTGGTCCGTCGAGTCCGTCACCGCCGACACCTTCGACGTCAACCGGGTGGCCGGGTGGACTCGGGTGCATGCCTGGCTGGCCGCGATCCGCCGCGACTAGCTACACCAGGTCCTTACGGTAGATGGCGAACTCGCACGGGGTGGCCAGGAGCGGAGCCAGGCCGGGCTCCAGCTCTTCGACGGGAGCCGAGTCGGTGACCGTGTAGCCCAGGCGCAAGTACCACTCGTGGAGGAACTCCTTGGACGGGTGCGTCCACTCCCGCGGGACCAGCAGCTCGAGCTGCATCGCCCCGCAGCCCAGGTCCCGGCCCCGGTCCTCCGCGAACCGGACCAGTTCCCGGCCGACGCCCGTGCCCTGGTGGCTCCGGGCGGCGGCGAGCAGGCCGAACTCGCTCACGTCGTCTTCCAGCCGCCGGACCCGGACGCACCCGATGGGCGCGTCTTTTCGTGTCGCGACGGCGATCTCGGCGGCGCCCGCCAGGCCGGAGAGGGCCTCGGGGGATATGCGCGTGGCCCCGTCCGCCCACAGCCCCTTCTCCGCCGCCGCGTAGACATCGTTGACCAGCCCGGCCAGCGCGGACATGGCGGCCCGGTCAGCGGCGGCGGAAGATGGCAACATCTCGATGGTGAATTCTCGCGGCATGACACCTCGTCGTGAGCTTGAACCGTGCGGGGGCCAGTCGTAGTGTCCACGGTGGGCAGACACTTCCGTAGCAGGGGAATCCTATGGTCGGCGTCTACGTGGCGGACCTGATACGCCGAGCGTCGGAAGCCGGTGATGCGCCGGTTGTGCGGTACCGGGGCCAGTCCACGTCCGGACATGAGCTCAACGCGATGACCTTCAGGTACGCGCGGGCACTGGACCGCCTCGGCATCGGCCGCGGCGATGTCGTTGCCTTCTTCGCCCCGAACACCCCGGCCGGGCTCGCGGCGCGGTATGCCGCCGCCCTGATCGGCGCCGCCACCGTCTACCTGTCCGCGCCGCCGTCGGCCGGCCGCCGGGCGGCGATGATGGAGCGGATCGCGCCCCGGCTGCTGGTCTCCTTCGATGAGACGGCTCACCTGGTGCCCGAAAACGCCGCTGTCCCTCTCGCGGGCATCGGAGACGGGGCACCGGGCATCCGCCTAGACGAACTCGCGGCGGCTGAACCGGGCGAGCCGGTCCCGTGCCGGGCCCGCCCGGAGGACACCGGGATGCTCGGCTCGTCCGGCGGCACTACCGGCGTCCCCAAGGCCAGCGTCAGGTCCTTCGCTACGTACACCGCGATGGTCCAGGCGCCCGCCGATCCCGGCCGCCGTCAGCTCATCGACGGGAAGCTGGCCTACCTGTCGCAGACATTCGCCGACACGACGCTGATCGCCGGCGGCACCGTGATCCTGCGGGACACGTTCGATCCGGGCGGTACCCTCGCGGCCATCGAGGCCGAGAAGATCACCGACCTGTTGCTGCTCGAACCGCAGCTCGAGGAGGTCATCAGCCACCCAGACGTCGCCGGGCGCGACCTGTCGTCGCTGCGGATGCTGATTCACGGAGGCGCCTCGGCACCGCCGACTTTCCGCCGTCGCGCCCGCGACCGGCTCGGGCCGGTCATCGGCCACGGGTACGGGACGAACGAGGTCGGGTTCGTGAGCGTCCTGCCGCCGGAGGAGCACGACCGGCCCGAACGGTTCACCTGCGCGGGCCGGCCGCGGCCCGGCGTGAGCGTGCGGGTCCGGGCGCCCGACGGCGACATCTCCGGACCCGGACGGGCCGGGACGCTCGAGGTTCGCTCGCCGCTGGCGGCCGACGGCTACCGCAACCTGCCGGAGCGGCAGGCCGCCGCGTTCGCGGGCGGCTGGTACCGTACCGGCGACCTGGGCTGGCTCGACGGCGAAGGCTATCTCCATGTTCTCGGGCGCGCCGAGGACACAGTGTGGATCGGCGGCAGCCCGGTCGCCGCCGGAATGATCGAGGAGGCCGTATGCCAGGTTCCCGGGGTCCGGTTCGCGGCGGCCGCCCGCGGCGAAGGATCATGGGTCGTCGCGGCGGTGCCCGGGCGGGGACCCGAGCTCAGCGTCGCGGCCTGCCAGCGTGCGGTCGCCCGCGAGCACGGGGTCAGCGAGGCATCTGTCCTCGTCCGCGCGGTTGAGCGCGTCCCGCTGACCGAGCAGGGTAAGCCCGACCCGGCCGCGATCCGCGCCCTCGCCTGACCGGAGGGGCCGGCGGACCCGGGACCCGCCGGGCCGGGGCCCCCTAGTCGCGGAATCCCGCCGGACGGATAATGCGGATCATGGCTCCCCTCTCGCTCACCCTTGCCTGCGGCCCCTACGACCGCACCCGTGCCCTGGCCGACGGACGCGTCGCCGTCGCCGGCGCCGACCTGAAGTACCTCCCGCTCGACCCGGAGGAGATCTTCTTCCGGATGGTCTCCCACGGCGAGTTCGACGTCTGCGAGATGTCCCTGGCCACCTACCTCGTCACCCGGGAGAAGGGCGCCCCGTTCATCGGCATCCCGGTGTTCCCGTCGCGGCTGTTCCGCCACACCAGCGTCTACGCCAACCGCGACCGCATCCCGGAAGCCGACGGAGACGACGCCGCCGCGGCGGCCCGGGCACTGGAAGGCAAGACCGTCGGCGTCGCCGAATGGCAGCTCACCGCCAACGTCTGGATCCGCGGCATCCTCGCCGACCAGTACGGCGTCCCGGTCGAGTCGGTGAAGTACCGTACCGGGGGCCTGAACACGCCCGGCCGCCACGAGAAAGTCCCGGTGGCCCTCCCGGGCTCGATCGACATCAGCCCGATTCCCGCGGGCGCGACCCTGTCCGGCCTGCTGGCGGCCGGCGAGATCGACGCGATGTACACGCCGCGGGCCCCGGACAGCCACGGCCAGGGCCCGGTCACCCGGCTGTTCAAGGACACCAGGGCCGAAGAGGAGCGCTACTACGCGGACACGGGGATCTTCCCGATCATGCACGTGATCGTGATCCACGAGCGGGTCTACGGCCAGAACCCGTGGATCGCCCGCGAGCTCATGAAGGCGTTCACGAAGGCCAAGCAGGCGGCCTACGACGACCTCACGGCCACCGCCGCGCTGCGCCTGTCGCTGCCGTTCGCCCGGGAGGAGTACGAGCGGGCCGTGGCCATGATGGGAGCCGACTACTGGGCCTACGGCGTCGAGCCCAACCGGCACGTCCTGGAGACATTCGCCCGTTACGCCTCCGCCCAGCACCTGGTCAGCCGCGAGTTCGCCCCCGGGGAGCTGTTCGCGCCCGAAACCGGCGACGAGTTCGTGATCTGAGGGCGACCGGGGCCGGGCTACAGGTAGACCGAGTGCTCCTTCAGGTCGTCGGTGAGGGCCGCCGGCAGGTCCATGGTCACGCAGAGGTCCTCGGCGGACGTGAAGGGCCCGGTGCCCCGCCGGGTCTCCTCGATGCGAGCGGCGATCTGCGGGGTGATCCCGGGGAGCTGGCACAGGGCCAGCGCCGTCGCGTGGTTGACGTCGACCAGGCCGTAGGAGTCTGTCCCGGGGATATCGGGTCGGCCCACGCCGATTTCCCGAGCCAGCACCGGGTCGCTGGCCACTAGGCGTCGGCCCTCGGCCCGCCGCTCGATCCGCTGGCGGGCGGCGACCATGGCGGGGGCACTGGTGCGCGATACGCGCCGGGTGAAGTCGCCGGAGATCGCGGCGACGTGCACGATACCTCCGAACCAGGCGAAAATCATCGGGATCACCGCGAAGCCGGCGTCGCTGTTGCCCGGGGCCGCCTGCGATTCCAGGACCCCGAACGCGACGGTCGCGGCGGCGTACACGGCGGCCCACGCCAGCCAGCGGCGCCGCCGCGCGCGCAGGCCGAGCGCCAGGAAGACGGCCCAGGTCCAGATCCCGCCGCCGAGCGCGGTGATGACTACCAGGAGGACGAGGACCAGGCGGCTGTTTCGCGGGGCGGGCCCGCTGGAGCGTGACACGCTTGTAGGACGCGCCGCCGCGTGCGCCGGTGTACGGCCTACGTGAGTCCGTGTCCCGAAGAACTGTTCGCCTCCGAGGCCGGCGGGGAATGTGTGATCTAACGAGATACGTTGGTGGGATGGCTGACAGCGAGCAGGGAGACCCCGCGAACCTTGACACCGGCGTCGCGCACATCGCCCGCGTCTACAACTACTGGCTCGGCGGAAAGGACTACTTCACCGTCGACCGGGAGGCGGGGGACGAGGCCCTGGCGGCCTTTCCGGGGCTTCCCTCGTCGGTGCGCGCCAACCGCGGCTTCCTTGCCCGCACGGTCCGGTACCTGGCGGCGGAACGCGGGATCCGCCAGTTCCTGGACATCGGCACCGGTATCCCCGCGCCCGGCAACACCCACGAGGTCGCCCAGGCGGTCGCCCCGGAGTCCCGGATCGTCTACGCGGACAACGACCCGATGGTTCTCGCGCACGCCCGGGCCCTGATGCGCGGCACGCCCGAGGGCCGGACCGCCTACATCGACGCCGACCTCCGGGACACGTCGAAGATCCTGGACCAGGCGGGGGAGGTGCTCGACTTCAGCCGGCCCGTAGCGGTCATGCTGGTCGCGGTCCTGCACCTGATCCGCGACTCCGACCGGCCCGCGGACATCATCCGGACCCTGATGGACGCGGTCCCGGCCGGCAGTTCGCTGACCATCTCCCACGTGCCCAGCGACATGCGGCCGGGCGAGATGTCGGCGATGAGCGGCCGCCTCAACGAACTGCTGTCGGCGCCCAGCACCTACCGGGACCGGGCCACGGTCACCGGCTTCTTCGACGGCCTCGAGCTTGTCCCGCCCGGCGTCGTCCCGGTCCAGGAGTGGCATTCCACCCCGGAAGAGGCCGCCGCGACCGCCGCGATGTGGGGCGGCGTGGCGATCAAGAGATAGGTCAGCCGAAAACGACGACCCCGCGCAGGTTGCGGCCCGCCGCCATGTCGTCGAAGCCGTCGTTGATGCGCTCCAGCGGGTACCGGGCCGTGACCAGCTCGTCGAGTTTCAGGGCGCCCTGCCGGTAGAGGTCCAGCTGCTTCGGGATGTCGGCGGTGGGGGAGCTGGCGCCGAACAGGGAGCCCTGGATCCGCTTCTGGAACAGCACGAGCTCGGTCAGCGGGATGTCGCCGTCGCGGGTCTTCACCTCGCCGATGCTGACGACGACGCAGGTCCCGGCCTTGCGGACCGCCTTGAGGGCCTGGCCGACGTGCCTGCCCTGGACGTGCCCGACCGTGACGATGGAGGCGTCCGCGCCCTGCCCGTTGGTCATCGACCGCGCCAGGTCGGCGGCCTCCTTGATGTCGGCCACGGCGTGGGTCGCGCCCAGCTTCAGGGCCGACTCGCGCTTGAACTCCACCGGGTCGACGGCGATGACCGCCGACGCCCCCGCGTGGGAGGCGCCCTGGACGGCGTTGATGCCGATGCCGCCGATCCCCATCACGATGACGACGTCGCCGGGGCTAACCTGCGCAGAATTAACGGCCGCGCCCCAGCCGGTGCCGACCCCGCAGCCGGTCAGGCAGGCGACCGACAGGTCAAGGGAGGAGTCGACCTTCACCGCCGAGGCGACCGACACGGTCGTGTACTCGCTGAAGGTGGAGATGCCGCACATCTGGCTGACCGGCTGGCCGGCCGACGACAGCCGACAGGAGCCCGGGTCGTCCCACCGGGCCCCGGTGGCGGTCGCCGCGCCGAGGTCGCACAGGTTCTGCATGCCCCGGGCGCACCAGCGGCACCGGCCGCAGGTCGGAAGGAAGCTGAACACGATGTGGTCGCCCTCGGCGAAGCCGGCCGTGCCCGGCCCGACGGCCTCCACGACCCCGGAACCCTCGTGTCCGCCGCACATCGGCAGCGGCCCGCCCTTCAGGTCCCCGTCGGAGGCGTGGACGTCGGAGTGGCACAGGCCGCTCGCGGCGACCTTGACCCGGATCTCGCCCTGGCGCGGGTCGTCGACCTCGATCTCGGCGATCTCGAACCGCCCCGGAACCTCGCGCAGGATGGCGCCCTTCGCAGTGATCATGATTGTCGCTCCCTTCTCGCACCTCCGGTAAACCTTCGCATATTTAACGTCATAGCGGTAGCTATGAAATGATCTCCGGCGGGTCCCACGGAACGCGGTTCCAGGGGCTTCGCGCATTCCCCGGGTCGAGCAGCCGCTCGACGGCGGTGATCGTCTGCCGCTGGGAGGCCGGGAAGCTTCCGGCCCCCCGGTCGTCGGCCAGCCACAGCTCCCGGCCGGCCAGGTAGTCGCCGGCGAACTCCCGCCACGACCCGTAGCACCGGGCGGCCTCGTCCCCGGCGCGTTCCAGCAGCCGCCAGGCCTCGGGCCCGCCGATGTACTCGGCCGCGTACCCGCTGCGGACCGTGAACGCGTACCGCGCGAGGTCCCACGACACCGGCGGATGCCCCAGCCCCGTGGCGAGGGACCCCCGGTCGCCCTCGCCGGCCAGCCACTCCAGCCGGTCCAGCAGCCCGTCGCGGGAACCGACTCCCCAGTCGGCTTCCAGCTCGATGACGGCGTTGTGCCGGTTCAGCCAGGCGCCCGGGTACAGCGTGTCCAGCGAGGTGCCGTGCCCGCGCGCCATCTGGATGGCCGACAGCGACACCAGCCACAGTCGGCGCGGGCCCAGCGGCTCGCCGTCCCGCCACGGGCGCGGCCGCGGCACGAGATTGCCCGACAGGCGGCTGGTCAGGGGATCGTCGGGGCCGAGCAGGGAATCGCAGTCGGCCAGCAGCCGCCAGTACCGGGTCATCGCCTCCGGCATGTCGCCGATCCCGTCGAAGGCGGCGGCCTGCCGGTAACGGTCCATCAGGAAGCCGCGGTGGTCCGGCTCGAAGCCCTCCGCCCACAGCGGCAGCAGGCCCGCGTACTCGGCGAGGGCCTCCTCGAAGCGGCGCAGTTCCAGCAGGCAGGCGGCCACCCCGGACCGGGCCAGCAGCGTGCACAGGTGCAGCGGGCCGAAGACCTCCGCCGACTGCCCCGCCACCTCCCGGTAGAGCACGTGAGCGTCGGTGACCCGCAAGCTCATGTGATAGGCGTTCGCCAGGTTCTTGCGGGCGATGACGGAACGGTGGCTGTCCGCGCCGACCGTGAGGTCGAGGTCCCGCACCACCCGCTCCAGCAGCGGCAGCGCCAGTTCGGGGAGCCGCAGGTCCTCGTAGGCGTAGCCCAGCTCCTCGCGGGCGGCGATGACCGCGGGATGACGGGGGCCGTAGGTGCCCTCGGCCTCGTCGAGGGCCCGCTGTCGCGCGGCGATCTCGCTGTCCGGTTCGGCCACCGTCTTGTCCTTCCCGAGGCCGGTTCCCTGCCCGGTATGGGGCGGTTCGTAGGTATCTCCCCGGGGGCGAGCAGGATAAGCCGCCCTGGTGCGGACGTCGGCTTTTTCGTACGATTACGAACGTGACTGCCGGGTCGGCCGCGTGTCGTACACGAAAGGCCATTCCGGCGCGCCCGTGACCGCCGCGCGGGCCCGCGGCCCGCCGGGTCCTCCTGCTGAGAGACATACCTGTCGCCCGGAAGGAGGTGAACACACATGAGCGACTCTCCCGCGGACGTCCGGTTCGATCACACGATCGTCCCGGCCCGCGACAAGTACCGCTCGGCCCGGTTCTTCGCCGGCGTCTTCGGACTGCCGGACCCGGTCGAGGCCGGGTTCTTCCTGCAGGTCCGGCTGAGCGACGGCCGGATCCTGGACTTCGCCGAGCCCGGCGTCGAGTTCCCCGGCCAGCACTTCGCGTTCCTGGTCGACGACCCGACGTTCGACGCGGTTCTGGCCCGCATCCAGCGGGACGGCATCACCCACTGGGCCGACCCGGCGCAGCGGCTCCCCGGCGAGATCAACACCAACCACGGCGGCCGCGGCGTCTACTTCGACGACCCCGCCGGCCATCATCTCGAGGCCCTGACCGCCCGCTACGACGGCACTGACCTCACCTGACGCCGGCGTTGCCCGTAAGTACCGCGATGGGTGCACCTATGTCTCCAGACACCACGCCGGGGTTGTCCCTAGGCTGATGCGCATGGCTATCGCTACTCCGCTGTCGGTCTCCGGGCGATGGATCATCGGCGCCGACGGCCGCCGGGTCAAGCTCGCCGGAGTCAACTGGGCCGGGGCCCACGAGGACGCGATGACGCCCGCGGGGCTCAACCTCCGGCACCGCGACGACATCGCCAGGCAGATCGCGGCGTGGGGGTTCAACAGCGTCCGGTTCCCGTTCGCCCTGGAAACGGTGGCCTGGAAGTCCCCGGTCGCGTCCGCCGGCGTCGCCGCGAACCCGGACCTGGAAGGCTCCACCCCGTGGCAGGTGTACGCGGCCTGCGTGAAGGCGCTGACCGGGGCCGGGGTGATGGTGATCCCCAACTGCCATCTGCTGTCCCCGGGCTGGTGCTGCGCGCAGGACGACGCGAACGGCCTGTGGTGGAACCAGAAGTGGCCGGCTTCCGCCTTCACCAGCACCTGGCAGACGGTGGCGGCCGCGCTCGCCGACGACCCGCTGGTCATCGGCTACGACCTGAAGAACGAGCCGAGGAAAGCCACCGTCAACGGGAAGACCTACAGCCCGTCATGGGGCGACGGGGACTCCCGCACCGACTTCCGCCAGATGTACAGCGACACCGCGACGAGCATCCTGGAAGCGGACCCCCGCGCCCTGTTCTTCTGCGAGGGGCTGTCGTTCGCGGGCAACCTGACCGGTGCCCCGTCCAAGCCGGTCACCCCCTCCGCGCCCAGCCGTGTCGTGTACTCCCTGCACGACTACTCGTGGTTCCATCCCTCCGGGCTGTCAGAAGGCGACTACGCCAAGGCGATGAAGAAGGCCAGCGGATCCCTCCTGGCGGATAAGAAGGCCCCGGTGTGGATCGGCGAGTTCGGCGACACCAACAACGGGAACCTCGGAGGGTGGCTCGGGAACTTCCTCACGTGGGCCAGGAAGACCGACGCCGACTGGTGCTGGTGGCAGCTGGACGGCACCAACGTCCAGGGCACCAACCCGGAGACCGGCAAACGGGTCATGACGCTCGGCCAGCCCGCCAGCTACGGGCTGTTCAACCCGGAATGGACCGGGCCGTCGAACCAGGCGCTGCTGAAGGCCCTGCAGGCCATCCAGGCCCCGACGGCCGGACCGAAGGTGAAGGCCCGCCGCCGCTGGCTCTGGTTCGGCCGCCGGACGAAACGCTGACCAGCCCGGAAACCCGGCGGGTCAGTCGCCCCCGGTAACGTAGCGCGGCGCGTGCCGCGGCCAGGGGCGGGCCCGTTCCAGCTGCGCGGCCAGGTTCAGCAGCAGGTCCTCGCGTCCCTCCGCGGCGACGAGCTGAACCGAGCCCGGCATCCCGGAGGCGGGCACCGGAACCGTCGCGGCCGGGTAGCCGGCCAGGTTCCACACGCCGGTCAGCGGCGAGAACCGCAGGGCGGTGGCGACGCTCCGCCGCCACGACCGGGTCCCGTACCGCAGCGCGGGCGGGCACGGCCGCGCCAGAGTCGGCACCAGCAGCACGTCATGGGAATCGAAGAACGGCGCCAGCGCCGCGCGGAGCCGCTCCCGGTCCGACGGCCGCGGCGGCCGGACGCGCAGCACCGCCTGGCCCGCGCGGACATGCCGGCGGGTCCGGGCCTCCATGTCGGCCAGGTGCGGACCCGCCTCGGACGCCGGGGCCGCGAACCAGTACGACGACAGGACGGGCGCCAGCCACCCCGGATACGGCGGGTCGGCGTGGCTGACGGAGTGGCCGAGCCCGGCGAGAAGTTTCCCCGACTCGCGGACGGCGGCGACCCGGTCCGGCGCGATCGCGAGGCCGCGGCCCGGCGGCCGGGCCGACAGGGCGATCCGCAGCGGCCCGGGGCCGGCCAGCGGGTACGCGGTACCCGCCATGACCCCGAGCATGAGGGCGGCGTCCGCGACCGTCGCGGCGATCGGCCCGTTCTCCGACAGGCCGAACCAGTGCCCCGTCCCGGGAACCACGCCCGGTCCCGGCTTGATGCTGAACAGGCCGCACGCGGCGGCGGGGATGCGCAGCGAGCCGAGCCCGTCACTGCCGTGGGCGAGCGGCACCATGCCCGACGCGACGGAGGCGGCCGCCCCGCCCGAGGAGCCGCCCGCCGTCCGGGACCGGTTCCACGGGTTCCGCGTGATCCCGTAGGCGGAGTCGGTGAACGAGTAGATGGCGAGCTCGGGGAGGTTGGTCAGACCGGTCACGACGGCGCCGGCGGCGCGGAGCCGGGCGACGAGCGGGTCGTCGGACGCCTGCGGCCCGGCCGGGGTGGCGGCGCTCCCGTGGCGCAGCGGCTCCCCGGCAACCGGCACCGTGTCCTTGACCGACACCGGCACCCCCGCCAGCGGCAGGTCCGGCCGGTCGGCCCGCGCGTCCACGGCCTCGGCCTCCCGGGCCGCCCGCTGCTCCCGGACCCGGACGAACGCCCCGATCTCCGGGTCATGCGCGCGGATCTGCGCGAGGTGCGCGGCGACGACCTCGGCGGCTGTCGCCTTGCCGGACCGGACGGCCGATGCGATCCCGACCGCGGTCTGTCCAGCCCATTCGTTCATGGGCACATTATGCCGCCCGGAAGGCCCCGAACGCGGCGCGGACCTCGCGGACGAACGCTTCCGGACGCTCCCACGCGGCGAAGTGCCCGCCGGCCCCGGGCTCGTTCCAGTAGCGAAGGTCGGTGAAGAGCGGCTCGGCCCAGGAACGGACGGGCCGCATGAGGTCCTTGGGGAACACCGAGCAGCCGGCCGGGACCTCGACCGGGGTCCGGGCCGCGTCGCGGCCGCCGAAGCTCTCCCAGTACAGGCGGGCGGACGACGCGCCCGCGGCGGGCAGCCAGTACAGCATCGCGTTGTCGAGGATCTCCTCGCGCGTGAAGACGCTCAGCGGGTCGCCGTCGCAGTCGCTCCACGACCACAGCTTCTCGGTGATCCACGCGCACAGGGCGGCGGGGGAGTCGACCAGGCCGTACCCGAGCGACTGGGGGCGCGTCGACTGGATCGCCGAGTAGCCGCCGTCTTCGTCGCGGTAGCGCTTCAGCGCCGCGAGGGCGTCGGCCTCGCGCGGGGACAGCGCGGCCGGGTCGGCGACGGCCGAGCGCGGCGGCGGGGCGACCACCATGTTCAGGTGCAGCCCGAGCACGTGGTCCGGGTGCTGCCGGGCCAGGGCCGTGGAGACGATCGCGCCCCAGTCGCCGCCCTGGGCGCCGTACCGGGAGTACCCGAGCCTGGTCATCAGGGTGTCCCACGCGTCGGCGGTCCTCTCGACGCCCCACCCGGCGGCCGGCGGCTTGCCGCTGAACCCGTAGCCGGGCAGCGACGGGCACACCACGTGGAACGCGAGATCGGGCTCCAGGCCGTGCGCGGCCGGGTCGGTGAGGGGCCCGATCACCTTCCAGAACTCCACCACCGACCCCGGCCACCCGTGCGTCATGATGAGCGGAACGGCGCCGGGGACGGGAGAGCGGGCATGGAGGAAGTGGACGTCCAGCCCGTCGACCGGCGTGGTGAACTGGCAGAACCGGTTCAGTCGTTCCTCCGCGGCGGCGAAGTCGTACGACGACTTCCAGTACGAGCACAGGTCCCTCGCGACCGGCAGCGGCGTGCCCTGCTGCCAGCCCGGCACGGTGGCCGCCTCGGGCCAGCGGGTCCGGTCCAGCCGTTCGCGCAGGTCGGTGACGTCAGCGTCGGGTATCCGGACGCGGAACTCCTTCAAAACGCACTCCTCAGGCGGAAATCGAGGGCGGTGTGGCGGCGGCCCGCGCCCGCGGTGCGGACGGCGGTGGCCAGGGCCCGGCGGGAGCCGGCCAGGACGACGAGTTTCTTCGCGCGGGTGATGCCCGTGTAAAGAAGGTTCCGCTGCAGCATCATCCACGCGCTGACGGTCAGCGGGATCACCACCGCCGGGTACTCCGACCCCTGCGACCGGTGGATCGTCACCGCGTACGCGTGGGTGAGCTCGTCCAGTTCGTCGAAGGCATAGTCGATCTCCTCGTCCTCGTCGGTCCGGACCGTCAGCGTGTGCTCCTCCAGCGACAGGCCGGTCACCACGCCGGTCGTGCCGTTGAACACCCCGGCCTCGCCTTTGTCGTAGTTGTTCCGGAGCTGGGTGACCTTATCCCCGATCCTGAAGACCCTTCCGCCATAACGGCGTTCCGGTTTCCCCTCCTTGAACGGCGTCAGCTGCTCCTGGAGGAGAAGGTTCAGGTTCCCGGCCCCGGCCGGCCCGCGGTGCATCGGGCACAGCACCTGCACGTCCCGCCGCGAGTCCAGGCCGAACTTGTTCGGGATCCGGCGCGACACGATGTCCGCGACCAGCGACGCGGTGTCCTCGGGGTCATCGCAGTTGAACCAGTAGAAGTCATCGAACTTCGTGACCGGCCCGGCGCCGCCGGGCGCGACGGTCAGGGACGTCGGGGAGGCGGGCGGGGACGGCCACTTGCCCGCGTTGATCCGGTGCGCGTTGACCACGATGCCGGACTGCTGGGCCTGGCGGAAAATCCGGGTCAGCCGCACGACCGGCAGCGCCTGGGACCCGATCAGGTCGCGCAGCACCTCGCCCGCGCCGACCGACGGCAGCTGGTCCACGTCCCCGACCAGCAGCAGGTGCGCGCCGGGCGCCACCGCCTTCACCAGCTTGTTGGCCAGGACCGTGTCCACCATCGACGTCTCGTCCACCACGACCAGGTCGGCGTCGATCGGGTTGTCGGCGTCGTAGGCCGGGTCCCCGCCCGGCTGCAGCTGCAGCAGCCGGTGGATGGTCGCCGCCTCGTGATCGGTCAGCTCCGCCAGCCGCTTGGCGGCCCGCCCGGTGGGCGCGGCCAGGACCACCTTCGCCTTCCGGGCCTTCGCCAGTTCCACCACCGAGCGCACGGTGAAGCTCTTCCCGCAGCCGGGCCCGCCGGTCAGCACCGCGACCTTCTGCGTCAGCGCCAGCTTCACCGCGTCGGACTGCTCCGGGGCCAGGTCCGCGCCGGTCTTGGTCTTCAGCCAGCCGAGAGCCTTGTCCCACTCCACCGAACCGAAGGCGGCCAGCCGGTCCGACGGCGAGGAGGAGAGCCGGCGCAGGGCAGAAGCGAGGCTCCGTTCGGCGTGAAAGAAGGGGGGAAGGTAGACCGCCCGCACCGGGTCGCCGGCCTCCGCCCCGGTCTCGTCGTTCTCCTCGCCGGGAGCGCGCGGGAGGTCCTCGCGGACGGCGCCCTCGGCGTCGGCGAGCGCGGCCAGGCAGGGCGGGATCAGCTCCGCCTCCACCTCGAGGATCTTCACCGCCTCCTTGACCAGCTGGTCCTCGGGCAGGTAGCAGTGCCCGTTGTCAGCGGCCTCCGACAGCGTGTACGCCAGGCCGGCCGTGATCCGTTCCGGGCTGTCCTTCGCGATCCCGACCGACGCCGCGATCGTGTCCGCGGTCTTGAAACCGATGCCCCACACGTCCGCCGCCAGCTGGTACGGGTTCTTGGTGACCGTCTCGACGGACTCGTCGCCGTACTTCTTGTAGATCTTGACCGCCAGGGACGTGGACACGCCCACGCCCTGGAGGAACACCATGACCTCCTTGATCTTGCGCTGTTCCTCCCAGGCGGCCTTGACCCGCTCGACCCGCTTGGGCCCCAGGCCCTGGACCTCGATGAGGCGGTCCGGCTCGTCGTCGATGACGTGCATGATGTCGACGCCGAAGTGGTTGACCATCCGTTCGGCCATCACCGGGCCGATGCCCTTGATCATGCCGGAGCCCAGGTAGCGCCGGATGCCCTGCTCGGTCGCGGGCAGCACCGTCGCGTAGGAATGCACGTCGAACTGCCGGCCGTACTTCGGGTGCGACGTCCACCGCCCCCGCAGCCGCAGTGACTCGCCGACCTGCGCCCCCAGCAGCGCGCCCACCGCCGTGACCAGTTCCGTCGCCGCGCTGACCGGGCCGCGGCCGGTGCCCCGGTCCGGGGCGATCCGCGCGATCGTGTACCCGGTCTCCGGGTTCGCGTACGTGACCCGCTCCAGGACCCCGTCCAGTACGGCGATCTCCATCGGGTGCGTCTGCTGCTGATTCGGCGGGGGAGCGGGCGGCATGACCCCCATCATGCCGCGCCGCCGGGGCGCCCCGCTATTCGAGTGGGGTGGGGGACTCGGAGCGGGCCTGCGTCGGGTCGCCCGCCAGCTTCTTGACGGTGTTGCTGGTGATGTGCGGGAACGTGTATTCGCTGGTCGTCTTCCCGCCGTCGGTGGAGACGCGGATCTTCAGCAGGATCACCTGGGTGTACATCAGGTACTCGAAGTTCCGTGAATTCTTCGCGTTCGGGTCCTTCGAGAGCAGCCAGTAGTCCGCGGAGTACTCGGTCACGTCCGACCGGCGCTGCTCGAACGGGATATTGGTCACCACGCCGGTGCCGCCGAAAACGGGGCGCGTGGTCACGTTCCAGTGGATGAAAGCCTGCGGCTTGATGATCTCGACGGCCCGCTGAAGCGGGTAATTCGGGTTGCGGGTGAGATTGGCGTCCGGGTTCTCGAAGTCGCCCGCGCCGGTCAGGACCGTGGCGAACGGGTCGTAGAAGGGGGTCGTCGTGATATTCGTCGGCTGCGGGTGCGGGATGGGCGCGTCGGGAATGTCCGGCGACCCGGAGATCACCGTATTCGCGGAGATACCGGTAAGGTCCTGGTCGAACCGGTTCCGGTCGTTCACGTCGATGCTGCCGAGGGCGAGCACCGAGTTGCCGTGCGGGACGGAGATCTGCTTGGCGATGGTTAGCTGCGGGGGCTGCTCGATCACCTGGCCGCCCGGGATGGCCGGGCCGTCCGTGTAGGGGCCGATCTTCTGGGCCTGGCTCCCCAGATGGATCCAGGAGCCGTTCTCGACGTGGATGATCTGCCCCTGGTCCGGGCCCTCGGCGAAGCGGATCTGCTGCTCGTAGAAGATGGCGTGCGCGGACTGCGTGTACGTCCCGCCCCGGTTCGGCGCCGCGGCGGCGACCGCCACGGCGCCGCGGTCCTGCAGGCTCGCCGGGTCGCCCTTGCTTGAGGTTCCGTTGAAGCGGATGGTCTCCACGAACGAGAAATTCTTGAGGATGAAGCCCCCGAACTCGGATGCTCCCGGCTCGGGCGGCCGCCCCGGCTGATCGGCGTCCTGAGGAAGCGGCATGACGTTGAAAGACAGCGGCTTCCCGTCGAAGGAAAGCTCGCGATCGTTCTCCCAGGTGCCGATCAGGAGCTGCTGGAACTCGGCGAGACTTGTAATATCAGCCTGTTGAGGCATGAGGGTATTCCTTCCCGCTCTGGTCATTATTTCCCCGATGACCGAAAAGTGCATTCTTTGGGAAAAGGTAACAGGCGGGATGTGAGTATCAAAACGTATGAACGCCTGTGAACGAATTGACCGCGTGAGCCTGGAGAGCCGTCCCGGGCCACCGGGCTCCCGTAGATTCTTCTCATGACCACCGTGGGAACTGAACCAGTCTGCCGTCGCCTGCCGGGCCGCCGGGCCCTTGTGACCGGAGGGAGCCGGGGGATCGGCGCCGCCGTGGCCCGCCGCCTCGCCGCCGAGGGCGCCTCGGTCGCGATCAACTACCACGCGAACTCCGGCGCGGCCAGGGAACTGGCCGCCGAGCTTGCCGCGACGGGCGTCGCCGCACCCGTCATCCAGGCCGACGTCAGCGACCCGGAGCAGGTCGGCCGCCTCGTCGACGAGGCGGCCGACCGTTTGGGCGGGCTCGACATCCTGGTCAGCAACGCCGGGATCGAGCATTTCGGCGAGCTGGAGACCATCACCCCGGCCCAGTTCGACCAGGTGTATTCCGTGAACGTCCGGGGACAGCTGTTCGCCGCTCAGCACGCCGCCCGGCACCTGGGGCCCGGCGGCTCGATCGTGCTGATGTCCTCGGTCAGCTCCTCGATCTCCGTGTTCCACCACGCGGTGTACGCCTCCAGCAAGGCGGCCGTCCGGGTCGCCGCCCGCAACCTCGCGCCCGAACTGGGCCGCCGAGGCATCCGGGTCAACGCGATCGCGCCCGGCGGCACCGCGACCGACATGGCGGCGGAGGTTGCCCACCTGTACCAGCACCCGGACCTGCCCGACCTGCCGCCCGAGACCTCGCTGTCGGTGATGGCGGCCCTGGGCCGCCTGGCCCGCCCCGAGGAGATCGCGGCCGCGGTGGCGTTCCTCGCGTCCGACGACGCCTCCTACGTCACCGGCAGCACCCTCGAAGTCGACGGCGGCATGTTCTAGATCACCCCGAAACAGCCGCCGCAAGGGCGGCGATGTCGGCACTTGCGGCGGCTATTCGTCGAGTGCCTGGGTGGCGGCGGCTAGGCCCCGGGCTCCCCGGTCGCCTCGGCCACGAGGGCGGCGTCCGGCTCTGAGAATCCCGGAATGCGTTTCTGGAGCAGTTCCACTGACTCCGCACGCTCCAGCACGTCGACGCTGACGGGGGCCGCAATCTCCTCCCAGCCGCCGGAGCGAGACGTGATCAACACGTGCCCGTTGCCGGGCAGCCAGCGTTTGATGTCGCCGAGCCGCTCGGCGTTATCGAAGATAAGCAGCCAATTGCCGTGCTGCCGCAGGGTCGGTATCACGTGCGTCTCGACGTCTTTGTCCTTGAGCCGCGAACCTGTCGGCACGCAGTTCAGGGCCGCCCCCAGCTCCGCGAATCGCTGGCCGAGGACCTCCGGGTTCTCGGCGTTGATCCACCACACGATGTCGTATTCCTCGCCGAACCGGTCGGCGTACTCAAGCGCGACCTGGGTCGTGCCGACGCCAGCCATTCCCAGTAGCGCCGCGCCGCCCGTGTGGCCCCGGGACCCCAGAGTTTTCCTAATGCGGGAGAGCAGCCCCTCGCGTCCGGTGAACACGCGGTTGGGTCTCGGCGCGTTCTGGGCCCGGACGGGTGGGGCAGGCTCCGGCGCTGTATGGATGTGCATGGTCAGATCCCGGCCGGCCATGATGGCATCCCGGCCCGCCCTCACATCCTGCGGCTCTTGGCCCCCGTCGCCCACCACCATGTCGCCTAATTATGGCAGTCCGGCATCTGGGGCGTATTTGTTTGGGCCTTTCACCAGGCATCTAAATG
>Ga0131853_10006817_pt1 | contig 20621 bp, 16 predicted proteins | sample TergutLab28metaG_FD_92764 | JGI IMG/M metagenome (GOLD analysis project Ga0131853, IMG submission 92764) | Labiotermes labralis P1 segment gut microbial communities from Petit-Saut dam, French Guiana - Lab288 P1 (version 2) (version 2) | ecosystem: Host-associated > Arthropoda: Insects >...
AAGATGGCCAATGTAAAGTGTCGAAACATGTAGTTGTTCTTCATGTAATAAATTATATACATATCTCTACCATCATATAGTTGTGTTAGACAAGTACATACACTATAATCTAGTTTAATTATAAACACAACGGGGATGACAAACCTTATGATTGAAACATAATGACTGACAGGTCTTTTTATACCTGGAGAATCACAATCTGCAATGGTGCAATATAATTTGTAATCACATCACACATCTCTCTGCAATCAGAACATATTATATGACAGCAGGCAGTACAGTGACTGTCATCATTCCGGTCTGCCTCAACTCAAAGTCTGTGTATTGTGGTTTGCAGCAGTTAATATTATGTTGCTGCTCTTCATATTTAAGTAGGGTGCTGGAAATGGTTTCCTTCAGATCACAGCCAATCATCACACACAAGAAACATACTTATGGTACACTGAAGTTCTGCTAGTAAAATGAAAGCACCGCATTCTGAATACTTTCTTTCAGACCATCTTCAGTGCAAGGTCTGTTATGACACACTTTATCATTAACATGCCCAACAAGAAAAACTTGCAAGGATTCAGATCTGGCAAATGAAGAGGCCAAAATTCCTGTTTATTATTCTGTAACAAAAAACACAGCATTTAGAATTGTTTGCAGTGAGCCATTGCACTGTCTTTCCAGAAAAAGGCATACATTCTCTCACAATCAGACAACTGCTTGAAAATTAAGTCAAAATGTGATACATATTGGTTTGCATTCCTGATCTCAGAAACAAAATGGACCCAGTAAGATCAGCTGCACTCATACCACACCATACTATGACTGTAACTTCATGCAATGGCACTTCAGACCAAACATTTTCTGGAGATTTCACCAATCTAGCAAAAATTTTGTCAGGTTTTTCCTCAGTTCCATGTGTTAGGGCCCTCAGGACAGACTTATAACAAACCCATAATTCCTTTCAAAGATAATTATAGGTGATGAGATGCGAGTTTACTGGTAGGACACAGAAACCAAACAACAGTCATCTCAGTGGAAAAACCCACCATTTCCATACCCAAAAGGCAGGAGAAGTTTGCTCAAATGTGAAGAGCAAGCACACTGTCTCTTCTGACATTTGCATTACAGATCTATTCAATAAGGACAAGCCTCAAACCAATATTACTACATCAACACCTTATGACATCTGTGGAGTAGTTTGACAAACATTACCTGAAATGTGGAATACAGGCTATTGGTATTATAGGGAACAAGATTTATTGATATCGCCATGATTCAAGCAAAACTGCAGGACGCACGTGCAAAGCTTCTATTAGTGCACATCACAAAATGCTTCAAACGGTGTTGCAACCATTGGGCTGCTGTAGCCACTTTCAAGGGGACAACACTAAACTGAAGGTATCATTATGCTACAAATTCAATCCTAAAACTGTCTGATCACATCACACACCATACAAAATCCACACACACCGACTGCTGATGACTCAAACAGGCCTTATTAAAACTCTCCAACACCCAGCATGAGAGCAGACTAGACCGTAGGCTTGGTGTATAACATAAGAAACCCTACAGGAAGTGACGGGTGACTGTAGACATACAAAACAATGACCCTCTAAATAAGCGGCATATCCTCTGAAACGTTCACCGAAATATCAGCAGTTGCAGTGTTACCAATAGTGTGCAATGAGTGACTCATCTTCTCACTTATAACTTCACATAACACACTCATAACAAAATTTAAATACTTTCAGCAAAACGTTCCAGTGCTGTCAACATTCACACAGCTACTACATTATTTCATACTTCACACAAAAATGAGTTCCAGTGTTTAAATCCATGGAGAAAAGTCTTATTGACAAATTACAAAATGTTCAAATGGCCAAGCAATTATAAGCATTTTATGGGATCAAAATCTACTTTACCCTGCACAAAAGGGCCTGCCATTGGTCCTTATCCTGAGCTGCATGAAAGTAATCTACAATCCTGTATCCAATTTTTAAACTCATACCAAAGCATGACAGCTGTGCTCAGCGACTACATACAAAAATAATGATACCCCAGTGGACAAACTAACCTACACTTAACATTGTGATGACTTCCCATTTAATATTTTTAACCAATAGAACCTACCATACAGAACATCCTTCACACATACTGATGCCATTAAAGGAAGTCCCATTAATGTTGAGGACTTTTGGCACAAGAAGCTTCACATTCTCCCCCCTGCTGTGTTACCCTCCAGCCCCTCTAACCCAAACCAACAAGCCTAAAGTGCTTGTTACTAGATAAGATTATTACATCAATTTCACTGCCAGTCTTTGTGAGAACAGAACTGTTAGACTGAATGGAAATATGCTGCAACAGACATGCAACATCTTGAACAATGTGGCAGTGGTCAATCCATGGTACTTCTTTCTTAAGCCTAAGTACAGTTTTCTTCACAAATTCCCAGCAAGCAATTGTCATACCTCATTCGTGGCTGGGTTATGTACATCAATCCAGTCCTTTGTTTTGGACTCCACAAACTTTCCATTGATAAAGAGTTTTGTAGTTGGCACTGCTGACATGCTGCGACTCCATGCCACTATGGCAGTTCGAGCTCGATTCATCAAGACAAGCCCCTAGGAGACAAATGGGGAGGTTCATTACAACCAAACAGGAATATATAATAAGGACGATACAATATTATAAAATCTTCTAGTGTGAAATGTCTTGTAGTTCGGTACAGCATCACATCCTCATAGTCTCTCCAATGAGAACCTCCAGTAACACATGACAGAAAAACTGTCCATCAGACAAACACAAACATGCATCATTGGATAAGGGGTTACTGACAGTCTAAGGAAATGTCTTCAAGGGTCAAGCAGCCTGACCCTCAAGATGAAGCTACTACAATCCTTGGCAACATCAAAAGCCACTCCCCCAACAACACAGTGGCACATCCCAAAAGACCTGAATCCTCAGTGACAATGCTGTGAATACCTTAAATCTCGCACACAAACATTTGTTCCATTATTTCCCTACATTATTATGCCCTTTCATCATTTCAGCCATCTTGGTACAATGAACCTCTAAACTGGTGATAATATACACATGTACCCTAACAACATTATTCTGGAATTATGTGTACCAATCTAACGCAGAGTATTATGAATATTACATGTAATTTCATGATTCATGTCTTCTGGGATGGCACACTGAGGTAGTAGAGTTATTGATTCCCAGCATTACAAAGGAATATAATGCCATCATCCTCAAGGGTTGAGGAATCCTTGAAAATGATAAAGACACAAATCTTCAAAACATCAGGAATCAGTAAGCCTACCAGTCAGCGTAACAACCTAGAAGACAAATTCCACATTTTCCATTCTGTGCATTACAATTACTATAATTTACACCAACAAATGCACACAACTGTATTAGAATTATGAAAATATAATAAAAACCACTAAGATCAACATGTTTTGCAGCCTTATTGGCCCACCATCACAGAGTACAATAAATTTTTGGCTTAAATTATATTAACCAGGAAGACATAAGCCCTCACCCTTGACCCATGCTACTACTCTAATGTGGGAGACCAAGGTTCATAACCTAACAAAACAAAAGTCGAAATTATATTTCTGTATATTTTAATATTCATATTTCTAGACAGAAAATTGGATGACAAAATTTTATGTTTTTCATACCATTCATATTCTTGTAATTAATATATCAACCACACAACTCACTTAATAAAATACAATTTATGACAAATATTAATCCCCTACATGTTTCAGCATCCTCCCCAAGGACCTCAGATGGATGGATTCACTGGAACAAACTACACAACACCACAATTCATTTTTTGTGTCTGTTTATCAATCCACTACTACACTGCACTACACTATGCTACAGTTTCTCATTCACAGCTGTCTTCTCGCACATGTATACAACTTCACTGTCTTACAAGCTTGGCTCATCCTCTCAGATTACCTTAGCAAAAGAAAATTGACTGTCCACAAATAACACACAATTCTGTATAAAAAAGTTCTCTCTGCTGAAGTGCCATGCCCTACGCGACCTAACTACTTGACTAGCTAATAATAAAGAAATTCTATGCCTGTTTATAAACTTCATCACCATATTGAAACACCATGCCATGGTTTCCTGTGCTGAACCACATGTTGGCACTTCACAGTCCTAAACCTCCTTTACATGCCTAGCCCATTTCACCCTCCATCTGATCATGCTCACATTATGATGAAGACTACTGTCTCAACTTTCTCCAGCCTCCTGTCACTTCCTGCTTCTTGGGTTAATATACTCTACTCAGCACCCTGATCTCAAACACTCAATCTCTGTCCTACCCTTAATGTGAAAGGCAACTTTCACACCAAACATAACAGGTAAAGGAGCCACGATAGCCTAGTCAGTACACTGACTAGGCTAAAGAGCTGCTGATCTAGAATTTACATTCTAGCAAGAGCAACATATTTTTCTCTCCCCAAAAACCGTTCAAACTACTCTAGAAAAGACCCACTCAACTAGCAGCTTGGCAGGCAATATGTTACGCATGACACAGTGTGACATTGCCCATAGAGACATTAGAAATGCGAAAATGTCCTTTAACCCTCTCCCTGGCAAAGCCGAGATAGAACACAGAAGCAATTTTGGAAACTTATAAGCAGCTTAATCATGGAGACATACATACCATTACTACTTCATTTTGTAAAAAGAAATGCTCAAAATAGCAACACCCTAGCCTTTGAACTGAAACGCATTTTTTATAATTTGACCTACCATTATCAGTAGTTTATATTTTTACTTCATTACATACAAAAATAAATGCATAAAATTATACACCTAATCAGGGGTGAACAAATCCCAGGCACACCTCACCATGACAGTCAAATTTATACAGTGGTGCTGATATTTGTGAATCTTCAAAATGGAAATTGCTCATGTCACACTTCTAGCAACCAGAATTTTGGGGTGGCTTGTAGATTTTTGGAAAATTTGTGCAGTCCTGCATACAATCATATGTATAATACACTCTTCCTCTTTTTATACTGAATTTCACGTTATCCACACGCAGGCCAAATTTTGCTGAAGTTGCCTGGACCACTTGGAAGTCTGAATAGGCCTGCTCTAGGGACCACCCGGCCTGCTATTCAATGGGTACCACTGTTCTTTCCCAGGAGTAAAGCTGTCAGGGTGTGAATTTGACCACTTACCTCCATGTAGTGCCAACATAAAGGATGAATGTTAACTATACCCTGCTCCCCCTACATACCTTCATGGCATGGACAGGGACAGACTTACCTCTTTTTGCCTTTTCACCTTCTTAAAAATATAGTTTACACACAGATTGCACAACATCTGAAGTACTAAGAGTGGGGTTGCTGAAGATTCAAGTCATGAAATGTTACACTGTGTATCCGATAGTTATGGACCTCACAGTTAATCTTCAGGTAAAATTAAGGCTCTATGTAGTCTTAGTCTGTACATTATTAGACGAAAACAGAAAGCCAAAAGCTTGCTGGAAGCATTCACTAAATTTAATACGTTCCTGATTGCTTCGTTAATACAATCTACACTTGCGTATGCTTAAACACCATGCCAATACGGTATATGGTGAAGTGAAGGTATACAGCTCCGCGAATTCTTCACCTCACCATTAGTTTGCTACATTTAATGCCTACCCTCACCTTAATTCAGTTATGTAAGAATGGTATTGCAATGTTAAGGTGACCCACGATTTTACGCCAGAAGGTTCCAATTAAGACAAACTCTAATTTTGGCATTCGAAAGTAAGTATTTGGCTTCCTAAACTCTGAACATAAAAAAAAATTGCAGGGGGAACAAGCAGTATCAAGTACACGACACAATCAGCCACTGAGCTTGCGAACTAGGGACATAACCAAGGCCAAATCTATCAACTGGTGGACCATGTATTTAATTGAACCTGTTGCCACGTACTGCCCGAACAAAGCACAGTGTCACTGCACTTGTATCAATACTTACATCTCTCAAGGGTTGATTAATTACAGCAGATGCCATACCGAACGTCAATTCAACCCCAACCTGTATTTTTCAGCTGGCAGTCGACACTTGAATTACACACCGATGTACAGCCAATCAGTACACCATTAATCTCAGTGTGGCCAACATACATTCTCCTATGCTTATTCCTATGATACTTCAAAGAATTATTTCATATCAAACACAATCTTTCCGCACAAGTAAGAAGTGTCTAACTTTCACTAGATTTTATACATTAATTGTAATACAACAATAATATCGTGTTTTTAAGTCGAAAATATTTTATTGTACAATGTGAAAATTATTTTGTGATTGGCGGCATTGTTATTTACGATTTCATTCAAGCTTCACAAAAAGATGGCAGCTTTAAGCCTGCACATTCTGCCATCTCTCGGCCATTGGGTGTAGCGTCTTTAGCGAAGGGGCAATTGGTTCTCGTTCAAAGTATTCCCTGCATTTGAAAGAATAGGTAGGTTCATCATTGCATGAAAAATAGCATGCCACTGACCCTACCCTGAGCCAGATCTCTTCTTTCTTTGAAATGGCTCTTTGACGTCAACCTTCTGTCTGCGTCAAGGTATGAGTGAGGATTCTGTTCTTCCAAGACATGACGCCTTGTCATAACGCAGAAGTGCGGGTTCCCCACTTTAATTCATAAGCTAGTATTTAATGTGTGCAGAAACTCCAAAATAATTCATGTAGCATTTTACCGGCATACCGTCATTTTACGTGTAACCAGGAAAGCTCAGTCGATATTGTGATTAGGATACGGGATGGAAAACTGGGGGGCCGTGATTTGATTCCCAGCAGCGGCAGGCCGTTTCTGCCTTCTCCAGAGCATCCATACAGGCTCTGGAGCCCACGTAGCGTCCAGGGGTAAAGGGACAAGAGTTGGTGGCTGACCACTCACCTTACATCTATTGCAAAGGTTAAGACTGCATGGAGCTATACTCCAGTTCCCCATATGCCTTAATGGCGTGAGCACGGCTATTGTTGTTTACATAGTGACGTAACTATAGGCTAGGCCGCTCCATCCACCTCATTTCGTAGTGTCTATTTTTGTAAGACGTTACTTCCAGTTTCTACCTGAAAGCAATGCCACATGATAGGGTAGCATTACAAGTTACAATTTGGGTCAAGGTCGACAGAGGTTGTAGCTAATGTTCAAGTCTTCTGGAACACAACGCCGTGTAGACTGCTAAATAATTGCAGACGTTTCGTTGAAACCTACCGCCTCCATCTTCAGGCATTAGTAAATATTTGTCAATCCATATGACGTCACTCACGGAAGATTTGAACCTGTCAGCATTGGTGTGAGTATCGTAATTGTCGCATTTCTAATTCATTTAGTGGTTACACTCGTACAACATTACTGCAACCACTTGATATTTGAAATGCCTCTGATCTGCACACGTAATCGGTTACAGCCTTACAGAAGACATATCCAACCAGTCTCAATTACAAGCACTAACTGACTAAGGCTGAATAGAGAAATGATCGATTTTTATTTTAATAATGAGGCTGAATACATAACTACAGTGTGCGGTGGGCGAACTGCGGGTTTGGAATGACGGCGGGACTGTCAGTCCAGTCACATACCGCCTGCATAAAGCAGTTACTTGGGGTGCCAACATTCGTGGCTAACAACGAAATGTGCGGATCGAGCGGAGGATGGTGTGACCACGAGCCAACGCTATGACGTCACTGTGCAATCGGTCATCCCGTTGTGGCGCTACGGCTGCTATTTGGCGTCACGTAATTCCGACCAGCCACTTACACGCCCGCATAATACTAATACCTTCCTCTTACACAGTTTTGACTGTAGTACTTTGAGGGGGGGGGGGGGAAGTTATGTGTTGAAGGCCGACACCTTGCCTCCCGTAAAAAAAAAACACCCTTGCAATTCCATAAAAAAAAAATCCTGATGTCATAAATGACTAAATGGTTCAGATATGAAAGGAGAGGAATTTAAGTGAAATACGCTTTCACCTTAAAAATATTTGTGTCACTTCTGATTTGTCCGAATAAATTTCTTTGTGTGAAACTCATCTCTTTTATATACATTGTATTTACGGCCATCAGCGCCGGCCGGGCTTTCGCAAGGTGGTGCACAGTAGCTGTGCGTAAAGTGGGCAGATGATGAACGATCAACTGCAGAGAACCAGAGAAGATGGCAGTTTTTACCTGAAGATAGCAACTGTGTAATTTTTCCTTATAGCAAAACCTACGAACTGTACGAAATTTAGTTTCGTTCTTATCGAACTTACTGTATTATTTGATTTAATGAACTACTGAACACAAACACGCAAAATATGTCAAAATCCCAACGTGTGCACCTCGCTGCCGGCGCCCCTGTTTCCGACCCATCTGACTGCATGTAGTATTTATGACGTCACAAAGACGGCAACTGATTACAGAAAACAACAAAAAAAAAGTTGAAATGAATCGGTTCACCGCCTGATGTCAAAAGGTTAAGTCAGCAACATCACACGCCTATTGAAATGGAGAAGAAATGCGTTCTAATGCTCCCCTGCAAGATTTGTAGTAGCGGCAACTAGTCTACACACGCCTATAATTTCTGTAGACTGACTAATAACTATGCGAGGTTTAGGTTTCTCCAGCGGCTTTGTTGATGATTCAGGTTGTCTGGGCAGTTCAATTGTCGTCAGTGAAGAGTCAGGACCCTTGAATAGGAAGACATTATGACTTTTCGAAACGTCGGGCATAACTAAACCAGCAACACAGCGTCGACAGAATCGAACATAATATGTTGCATGGTGTATACTACTATGTTCCAGATGTTTGTCTTTGTTGTTGTGAATACTGAGGGTGCTTCAGCCTGCATAAGGATACCACACCACCCCAGCCGAACCACAACGTAACACCAACACGCATCGAACCAGAGCAATACAACCCACGAAATAACTCAACAAATAAGTCGCCTGCTCCTGAGGATGGATGAACTAACATTCGAAACATGTTGAGCATTAAATAATGAAATAATAAAGCAAGTGACATCAAGTTGGTCTATCTTTATTCAACTATTGAGGACAGACTTTTAGGAAACAAAATTTCAGAAATCTGAAGGACAGGAAAAGTAACTTACAGACATTTAAATAACAGACTGCAAATGCCGTAATCCGTGACACAGCACACAGACGCCACCACGGCGTTCTTATATCCAGAGTACAGGAGTATGTGTAACTGCCAACGCGCCACGACGAAAAGCACGGCATTCCCTACACCGTTTTACACAAAACTCATAAATGTTCAGCAGCATATGTGCAGATCCCTTATACCGAACTGTACACAAATCAGATACTACATATGGAAAGTACTGACAAAAATTCATATGCTACTGCACCACTCTTCATGCAACTCGTCGTCATTCCATGGCATTACGTAAATATAGCTTATACAGAATTCAACACAAATCGGTCTATAAATATGGAAAATGCGAGCCGAAATTTATTTGTGTCTTAAGCAAACCACGACTGTCGCACAACAGACATTCACGAAACATCGTTGCTCAAAAATTTGTGCCAAACTTCATTAGAAGTGAATAGACGGTTTAGTCGCTCATACGAGATCACAGGCAGGGGGCAAACGGGCAGACGGAAGTGGTCTGCTCACAACCCGTTCCTTTTATTTCGTCAAGAACGCGTCTGACAAAATAATGACCAATTTGGGAAAGAAAGTCCACAAAATAATGATAATTCGTACTAAACTAAAGACACGTTAGGTGGAAAGCAGTGCAATGGAAGTCTGGATTTCAAGAGCAGCGATGATGAAATTTCCTGGACTGCTGATGGAGCCGTAAGGCAAACACTGCGCGGTGTGCTCGACTGTCACGGGAGATGAACTCGAGTCTAAATGATGCAGGGAAACACGTCCCCAGACTTAGCACCGTGTGTGTATCCAACAGAAAGGTAAAATCCCGGTGTATGATATGAAGGCGTGAAACGGAGTAGAGGTATATTTCCACTTGCTCCTCATCTCGGTTCTAGTTGGACGAGTCGTAAGCTTCGCGCCCCGGCCGCTTTAGCCACAGTGAAAGAACCTCCGGTTCCCACTGAATGGCCGGGGGGGGGGACCGAGTCGGTCTTGGGCGTTTTGAAGAAGATAAATATCTCTTGTTCCTGACTCACGATTATTTCAGCCCTGACGCTAGTCGTTGTGCCAACTGAAATATCCCAGTGGCACAAGACATACAGGTAGTTCCAGAAGGAGCTGTCAAGAATCTTTGTCAGATGGGAGCCGATGGAACAGATTTCTCGGGCAGTAACATCCAGGTAGTTGCACAAGGAAACTAAAGACACTGTTACACCATGCAGTGTTGCAGCAGGTAACCGACGTTTCGAAGAAATATGTGCCCACGACAAGAAGGCAATACCCTCTGTCGAAATGCTGGTACAGACGGATGTTACAACCCGCACATCGGCAGGCTGTCACAACCTTAAAGATCAGAGTTACACCCTCTCTCCTTTTCCTGTAAGTGTGGGTTGTAATTTGTCCGTGCTACGTACTTTCAAATAAATCGCTGCACTATAACGTTAGAGTGAACAGACAGTGATAAATAGATCGTGTGACCTTCAGAGACGAGAGATTTCAGTGCCATTGTTCGATCCGACAGCAACACAATAACATGGCTCTTCACTACATCACATCGGTCATTGTTTAAAACACGGTTATGACGTCCGGCTCGTATTCAGAAGGTCCCGGTTCGAATCCACCACGGAGACAGGATATTCAGATGATTTTCATCGTCTTCCTCAGTCCCTCCATGGTCGCTTCATTCCACATGCTTTTCAATTCAGCATTCACAATCACATAGAATACAAGCCATCAAATGGATGAAAAGACCTCAAAAATTGCAAGCACCACGACCGCAGACAGCAACATCTAGCAAGCGAAATTGGTGAACAAATAGCTCTTCAATTCCAGGCAGAGGTAACAGTCCGCTTGAGAAAAATGCGGAGGGATAAAACACCATTAAAATTGACTTTATATAAACACGGTAGGGATATTCAACATGTGGACCAGTGTGGTCTCTCAATGACGGTAATGGACCTTCCGTTTCTGTGACAGAGGACGTTCTCACGTAGCTAAGCGACTATTAGCTTCTACAGAATGGCTCTCCTCTGCAAACGTTACGAGACCCTGTGTACGCCAAAAGGCATATGGGAAGGAGAGGTATACCTCCACTCACTCTTAACCTCGGCACTAGGCGAATGAGAGTATTCAAGTACACGTCCTGGCCGCATTACCGAAAGAGACCTCGGTACTCATTGAACAGTGGGGCTCGGTGGGCCCCAGAGGCGGTCTGGGCGCTTTGGAGAGGAGAAGAATGTCTTGCTGCTGCAAGAAATTGAAACACGATTCGATGGTCGTCCAGCTCGTAGCCTAATTACTATACAGACTGCTTTATCCTGGTTCTTGTTAGTTAGTTAGTTAGTTAGTTAGTGAATCATTCAGTCTATATGTCAGTCATTCATTCAGTCAGTTAGTAAGTAAGTAAGTAAGTTACTTAGTCAATCGGTCAGTTGGTTAGTTAGTTAGTTAATCGGTCAGCTAGTTACTTGGTTGGTTTATTTGTCTGTCAGCCAGCCTGCAAGTCACTTAGGTGGTAGGTAGGTAGGTAGGTAGGTAGGTACGTAGGTACGTACGTACGTACGTACGTTGGTAGACACTCAAATCTTGCCCTACCTACTACCTTTGTATGAAGCTGCACAAACCTCACATAATAACCGCACAGCACCGAAGCACCGAGGCACCGAGCGATGCACCATTCTTCTGCAGCTCGCCTTGACGACCGGAAAATGGAGGCCGACAAGTGGGGAAAGCCTTTCTACATAGTGGTTACTTTCTCTCCTGCTCTGTTGTTTTATTTCTCCACAACGTCGCACAGTGCACATGTCATTGTACGTAAACACGCTACAAGCAGAAAGGTATAGGGGGTTACAGCGGCGTGGGCAGGAGCGGTTTGTCTTGTGCCTGGCTGGAAACTGGGCAGATATTTGCTGTCTGTCCATGTTAAAAGAAACAACAGAAATGACAACTAATTTGCTACATTTAGGGCTACCATAAGTCCTCTCTTCCCCGACACATCACCTCTTCCGACACAAAAATTTCCATCCTTGCGGGCTTTTTAAATTCGTGAAAAAAAACAGATTTTTGGCTATTTGTTATTTCTTAGCAAATTGCATACTTAACGGTACTAAAAATTTAAAAAACAGCTCTTTTTAAAGACATATATAATTACCCGTAGCACTAGTTTTAGGCCTTTTTCCTTGTAACGCCCCTTCCCAATAAAACAACTTCTTAATTTGCGCTCTCTCATGTTCGGTTTAAAGCCCTTCGGCTGGCTGCCTTCTGTTAGGCTAAGCCCCACGTATTCTTTTATCTCTTGTGGGAAGATAAGTTTGATTTAGCCTTTTGTATCCACACCCGCTCTTTTAGGACCAGAACTGCGGCGTAACACCAGGCTTCATGTGTGAAGTTCTATTGACACTGTCCGAGGCACAAAGATAAAAATAAAGGAGTGAAACAACTGACCTTCGGAATGCCCTGAAAACTTCGGCGCGGATATTCGGAACTGCAAAACTGAGTGAAAGACCGACCGGCTCTGGACTGTACAGCCATAAGATGTGAAGAGCTGTCACACCATTTCACCTTTTGGGAATTTCTCATTTTCAGAGTAACGGTAACGCTCACCCTAGAAAGGCCACGAAGGCCCAGAGGGTGAGTAGAGGTATAGCTTTACTCTTTCTTTAACCTCGGCGCTAGATGCGGGTGGGTGGTCAATGCCACTCCCCTGCTGCTTTGCCCCCGGAAAAGAACCAATACCCATTGTATAGAAGGTCGGGTGGGCCCCCGGGGCCGATCTGGACGGGTGCGGAAAATCTCTCCCCTACCGGGATTCGATCCCGTACCGTCCAGCCCGTAGCGAGTCGCTACACTGACTGAGCTATCCCGACCCCTTATTTTCAGAGTAACCAACGATATTTGCTATACGTCACTATCCAAATTAATTTACTGATTGACGTTTTGTGTTTCTAAGCGATAATGAGCGAACTGCCGTATAGAGAGTAACCCAAAATGTTAACACTTATGAGGTCTCATTCTAGTGGTTTCATCATTTCTTGGCACTGACAAGGTAATCAGGCTGACTGTGGAACGACTAGTAGGGCTGCAGCCTGTAGCATGTCCTTTCTGGTTGCGATTTTCATTTCTTGCTCCAAAGTCAGCCTCATTACTATGTCAGTGCTTCAAAACCAACCTCCAGCAGAGGACACACCAGTGTCAGTATTTCGAATCACAGCATTGTTTGGACCGGTGCAACAGCTTGCACACAGTTCGTTCAGCTCGACCGCACCAACTGGATACTCCAGCAATGACGCTGTGTGATGAACCATCACGTGACTTTCGCATGGCTCGAGCCATTGATAAAACCACCAGCACACAAACGGTGCAAATGGATGCCATGCGCCAACACACGTTACATAACACGGAATTCCTTCGCAACGCGCGAGGTCAACCGTGCTCACCCTTCGCAGACAAAAGCAACGCAAAAGCACTTCTCTACGCAAAGCTCCCCGATTTAGGAAGAAGCGTTGTTTTTTTAAAAGCTCGCAGGCTTCGCCTGTTTGTCTTTTTGCTACGAGCAGCACGTAGATGAAGATGAGTGTGGAGCATTGGTGGAAAGATACTGACAGGTGAAAACAGAAGTACTGGGAAAAATCCCGTCCCAGTGTCACTTTGTGCACCACAAATCACACATCGATTTGCTGGGAACGAATTTAAGAACGAACATTAACTCGAATTAAATATAAGGATTCATTCCGTACCGCGCAGTAAACATACCCGTCTCGGTTATACAAACCAGTCAGATCCACACAAAACATAAATACACTGTGTGGGCAGAGTGTGGAATTTCTTAATGTTAAACCTGGCCGCACATATAGTAATCGCTGGGCTTTAAGCGGTTTTAATGAGCAAACAGGAAGACTGGTATCAGCAGGACTAAGCTATATACACAACATTATGTGGAAAAGAAAGATTTGTTCGAGAAAATTCAGTGCATTGCTGGGGCCATGCGGCAAGAAGGGCGTGGAAGAGACGGAACGTTTGTAAAACCTGTATCAGACTACACGGCGTCCTAACCTAGATGACGGTAATACTACATAAATGATCAGCGAACGTGAGGAGTGGATACAGTTGGCTCAGAACAGAAACCAATTCCGGGCTCTTGTAGCACAGTTGTAACTTTCGGATTTCGTAAAGTGCGTGATGTTTCTTAACAAGCTGAACGATTATTAGAGTGTCAGGGACTCTATCCATGTAGGTAGCATGTTTGTAACTCTGTTGGTCATTATCCCTTGTTGTTATGATATCGATATATCTAGTTGCAAGATGCCGTCTCCGCGTTTTCGATTTACTGAAGGCAGGCCGCGATGAAATTACACAGCAGAAACTTCGACCCTTTCCAGGCAGCGAGTTTGCAGACGCTGTTGCAACTCAGTTACACCATCTCCGGACACTTTGTGCCAATATTTGAACACTGCCGACACAAACAGGCTCTTGTGACAGTCACGTGAGTTCTCAGTAAAATGTGACTTGTGTTGACTGGAAATATTCCCAGCTATAATCGAACGCGGGGAAGTATCCTCGAAGCTGAATCGTCTGGTCAAACAAACACGCACTTAAGTAAGTGGGAGAGGTTACTAAATGCGTTGAGATATTTCATACATTTCTGGGCTTCATTTTCATTTACTGGGAGCAGAAATTTACAGCTGCAAAGCTCATTAATCGCACATAAATCGCAAACTTCAGTTTTGGAGACCGAACGTTCGGTAATACAGCCCTCTGCCACACGACGCAAATACCCGAGAGTCACAGCAGCTTCATAGTATGAAGTAAGCAAATACCAGTGTTGCCAGCTGTCTATTTGCTGTAACAGGCAACAAATTAACATGGATTTGATGCAACGTTACAGCAAATATTTGAACTTGATTTTGGTACTCACTGGAAGCCCACAAAACTCTGCGCTTAAATGAACGTCAAGCTGGTGCAAACAGCTGAATGTTCCAGCACCACCTCGAAGTTGCTTTTGTAATGATTCGTTACGAATAGACAGAATATATGTGGATTCCACTTGCTCTTATTCCCCTTCTTTTTCTCCTCAACTATTATTGTTATTTCCGAATTCCTCACTTCTCTGCTTTGGCTGGGAAATATTCACCTATCCTAGGATGTAGTAATCAAAAGGATTAGGGTCGGTGGTCTTTTTGCAGTTTAAAAAGTTCCTTACAATTGAACGTGTGCCAAGAATTGCAGATTGCTGCATTTGTGTATATGTATTCGGGTGTAAGTTAAGTCTTGTTAAACTCTGTGATTGTGACTTTGGAATTACTCCTGTAAATGATATTACTATCGGAATAACTTGTGCTGTCTTTTGCTTCCACATAGCACATACTTCATTCGTCAGTTCTTGGTACTTGTTTTGTTTGTCGATTATTGTTTTGGCGAGATTGTGTGTATTCGGTACAGCTACGTCTATCAAAAAAGGTGTTCTTTGTTTTCTTATTCATAAAAGTTATGTCAGGTCGATTAAAAGGTATTGTTTTGTCCGAAGTGTGCTGCGATTCCAGTACAGCTTCAAATTTTCATTCTCCAGTACACTGGCTGGTGTGTACTTATACTACGGACATTTATCGTCAGTCAGTTCGGCTGCTTCTGTCAGTTTCTGATGGATAATTTTGGTTAGTCCATCATGTCTCTTTACAAACTCGGTAGGTGCTAGTTGCTCACATGCTGCAGTAATGTGTTGGATTGTCTCCGATTCTTTTCCGCATCTTCTGCACAGCTAATCGGTGTCTGGCTGTTTCAAAACATATTTTTTGTAGGTTCTTGTTAGTATTACCTGGTTCTGTATTGCTGTTAGAAAGCCCTCTGTTTCAGCGAACAAATCCGCGTTTGTCAGCCATTTGTTCGACGCTTCTATGTCTACATAATGTTATGTATTATTATTGTTATTATTATTATAATTATTATCATCATCATCATCATCATCGTCGTCGTCGTCGTCGTCGTCTCCTTTATGCAGGGTATTTATGCTTATATTCCTGAGACACACTATGTCCGTAGGAAATAGAGTGTTGCGGCTATTCTGTTGTTAATATTCATGGTGCTTATATCGTTAGTTCCATTGTTGAATCTATTGTATTTTCACATTAGTACTTTCCGAAGTATGTGTGCAGTGCCCAATGTGGCTGTTTTCTGCAGTTCCTTAACTTCACGGTTTCCTGGATGTTGCTTACGTATTTTCTGAATGACTTTGAAATAGTCCCAGTCTTCCCTATTATTATTGGTATCACCTTTGTTTTTAGATTCCACAAGCGTTGTATTTCTATTGTAAGGTCTTTATATTTTAGAATTTTCTCGGCTTCTTTTTTAATCACATTTCTGTCTCCTGAGATTGAAATGTCTTTTAACATACATGTTCCCTTTTCATTATCACGGATTATGATGTCTTGTTTGTTGTTGGGGATAATTCTGTTAGTTTGAACTTGTTGATTCCACAATAAGGTTACCTTGTCTCCTTGACTTGTTTCTACTGATTTTGGTATATTTTCATACCAGTGTTTTTTGTCCAATTGTACCAGTGTTTCCTTGCATATGTTGAAGTGTAATTGTGCACACACTGTATCATGTCTTTTTATGTACTGTTATTTCGTCAGTACTGGGCATGCTGATATTATGTGGTCTATTATCTCGTCATATTGTTGGCAAAGTCTGCAAATAGTAAGCCATCCTCTTTACCGGCTCCGCCCACTTTTGGTGATGTCACAGTCACGTGATATAAACAAACATGGCGGCGGGGCAATGATCTCGTGACGTCATATGTAAACAAATATGGCGGACGAACTTGCCACATGCGGTCACGTGATGTAAACAAACATGGCGGATAACTTAATTTCGGCATACGGTATATCGCTTAACTTTAACCTCTGATATGTAAACAAATGACGTAGTATGTAAACAAATATGGCGGATGACCTAATTATGGTAGACAGTATGGCGCCTAACCTAACTTTAAGCTCCGATACGTAAACAAATATGGCGGATGACCTAATTATAGTAGACAGTGTGGCACCTAACCTAACCATAAACTCTGATATGTAAATAAATGAGGTAGTATGTAAACAAATATGGCGGATGACCTACTTATGGCAGACAGGATGGCGCCTAACCTAACTTTAATCACTGATATGTAAACAAACGACGTAGTATGTAAACAAATATGGCGGGTGACCTACTTATGGCAGACAGTGTGGCGCCTAACCTAACTTTAACCTCTGATATGTAAACAAATATGGTGATGGTGAAGTGATGTAAACAAATGACGTAGTATGTAAATAAATATGGCGGATGACCTAATTATGTCGGACGGCTTGGCAACGGCTATTATTTTGAATGAGCGCTAACCCAAGTTTCAAGTCCGCCATTTTGAATGAGCGACACTTTTAAAATTAAACCTAATATTAAATTTGAATTGCCGCTTTCTGGCTACCAGCGCGCTACTTTTAAAATTAAACCTAACATTATGTTGTCATTTTCCAATATGACTGCCGAAAGCTTTCTGATAATCAATCCATTCCATACACAAATTTTTCCTACGTTTACATTCTTGTAGTATTGCTTCTGAAATTAGCAGCTGATCTTTGTATCCTTCTAATCCGCTGCAGCACCTTTTCTGCTCTTTCGGCATCAAATTTTCATCATCCATATATTTTTGCACTCGCCTGCTTTTAATAGATGCCATAAGTTTGTATATTGTAGGCAGACAGGTCACAGGTCTGTAATTCTTTGGATTTTCAGTATTCTCGTTTTTTGGTATAAGGAATGTTACTTCTGCCATTAACCACTCCGGTATTTGATCTTCTCCAATCAATTTGTTAAAAAGTGTAGCTATATGCTTGTGTGTTGCTGTAAGTTGCTTAAAACAAAAAATTGCTATTTGGTCTCTTCCAGGGGCTTTCCAGTTTAGCATTGTTCTTAGTGCCACTGCAACGTCTTTTTCACATACTGGGCTCCATTCCATGCTTGGATTTTGTTGGTACTGCTTTTTATCCAGTACGCCTCTCCATTACATTGAACTTTTTTCCCAAATATTTTTCTCCAGAAGCTCTCCACTTCCTCTTTGTCTGGTGCATTTTTCACACTGGAATATGTCTGCCTGAGACGGTTATAAAATTTCTTGCAGTCTGTCCTAAACAGCTTATTTTGGTAATACTGTTTTTGTCTTTTCCTTTATCTAGATAATCGTTGCGTCTTAGCTGAAACCTTTTGTTTAAGCTCTTCAATCAGTTGATCCAAATTTTCTTTCTTCTCTATGTTATATTTCTTAAATAATCTGGTTCTTTTTATGTTCTATGGCTTTCTGTTATCTCTTTTTATTTCCACCAACGCTGACAGTTCCTTTCTGATATTATTAATGCTCCCTTGTACACGTCTAGCCCACGGGGGTGTTTTTGAGCTCTGTGTTTCTAATTTGTACCCTCATGTTCCACTTATTTATTTTTTAATAAGCGTTGCTGCTACATAAATGAGGTGGTTTAACTAAGTGATATCTAGATCTTTCCCGTCCACTATTTCTTCCATTGGTTCATTAGCCGTTTTCATCATTACCTTTACTTTAAACACATTTTGGAGTTTCTGTAATCTCGGTCTCTTGTCAATTTCTATTTGTGTCACCTGATAATAAATACTTTCAATTTTTTTTCTTTTAATTTGTAAATCTGATTCTTTTGTTGGTAAATTTCCGTTTCTTCTTCTGTTGTAGATGTTGAATTCGGCTTCTGTTCACCATCCCTTATGGTACCCGAGTTTTCTAGCTTTTCTTCTTATCTTTCTTCCAGGTGATTTCTCCGACTTTCTTGCAGTTCCCTCTTTATTTCCTCGATTTACATCTCCGTTATCTTTTTGTATTTCATAATATAATTTTTCTGGTTCATTAGTTTCTTGGTATCCATGTACATACTGCATTCTGGGTTACGTTGTCTCCATATTTCATACATTTTTTTGTAATTTTCTGTAAAATTTTTTCTGCAATACATATAGCACCATATCACTTCTCTTATTTACTCTTTTGTCCAAGTCCTTCTTTGTTTTACCTCTGTATGCTCCGCTGTATTTTGGGCTTGGTGGCTTTGACTGTGAGTGAGTGGTCCGCTTTGAGTTGCCTCGTTGCAGTAACCTTCCTCAGCCTTAGGAGTACTCGGTTTCCCGCTACTCCTGATGTTTCCATTCGTGGTCTCCAAGAATAGCTGCTGTTCATTTGTGTTTTTTTGGGTTTTGTTGATTGCTCTGTTTCTTCATTGCTGCCCCACGAGTAGCTACGGTCCATTGCAGCAGAGCCCCACATGCCACAATAAGGCTTTGTGAAACTGGGTTTGCCGAGTGCCCAGAGGTCACCTCAGATGCTTCTGGAGTCCTTCGGCACGGTTATTTACACCTTAGACTCAGGGATTTTTTTTTAGGTTTATTCCTCTAGATCCGGCGTGTTCCGTTTAAACAGACCCACCTCTTGTCGGAAGTAGTCATTCACTACGCACGGACGGTCTTGTGTGCAAAGAAGTGGATGGTTTTACCTCAAGTTGCACTATTGCACACCTGCGTTGGTGAGGATCAGTGCAGAGTCAAACCCATACAAATGTGCTACTTCTCCCATACCCCTTGAGCCCTTTTATTATTATTGTTATTATTATTATTATTATTATCATCATCATCATCATCATCATCATTATTATTATTATTCGTCATCACCTGTATGCTAGGTATTTTTTAATTACGTACCTGAACAAATCATGTTCCTAGGTTATGCAGTTTCACAGCTAGACTGTGTATCTAATGTATACAACATGTTACGTTACTAACAAAGTTCCAGTTGCCCCTATCATCACTGGTATCACTCTTGTTTTCACAGTCCACATGCCCTATATTTACATTGTAAGGTCTGCATATAGTAGAATTTCCTCGGCTTCTTTCTTGATCACATTTCTGTCGTCTCCTGAAATTGCAACAGTCTGTTACCAGACACTTTCCATTGTCATTATCACGGATTTCAAGTATGTTGCCCCGTTTATTGTTAGGGATGGTTCTGCCGGTTTGCACTTGTCGAGTCCACAATGTTCTTACCTTACCTCCAGGACTGGTTTCTGTTGATTTTGGAACATGATCACACCATTGCTCACTGGTCTTTTTACCCCACTTCCTTGCACACACACTCTGTCATGTCTCTTTATGGACTGTTCTGTTGCCAGTACTGGGCACTCTGATGCTATGTGATCTACTGCTTCGTCAAACTGTTGACATAATCCACATTTGCTATTTGTTTCTGTTTGTAATATTTTTGTTACATGGTATTTTGTTTGTAATGCCTGATCCTGTGCTGCTACTATTTCACAGTACGTTTCCGATTATTACTTACTTACTCCATGGTGCAGAGTCCTTCTTGAGAAGCTAACTGGTTTGCAGCTAGTCAAGAAATCCCCCACATTTCACGGAACCCGAAGGTTCATTACCGCACTCACAAGCGTCCGCCA
>Ga0131853_10006818_pt1 | contig 20619 bp, 18 predicted proteins | sample TergutLab28metaG_FD_92764 | JGI IMG/M metagenome (GOLD analysis project Ga0131853, IMG submission 92764) | Labiotermes labralis P1 segment gut microbial communities from Petit-Saut dam, French Guiana - Lab288 P1 (version 2) (version 2) | ecosystem: Host-associated > Arthropoda: Insects >...
CTACTGCGGGTCAGGGGAGACTTCCGGCTAAAGCCGGAACCGAGCCTTGCGGCTCGTCCGCTACTGCGGGTCAGGGGAGACTTCCGGCTAAAGCCGGAACCGAGCCTTGCGGCTCGTCCGCTATTGCGGGTCAGGGGAGACTTCCGGCTAAAGCCGGAACCGAGCCTTGCGGCTCGTCCGCTACTGCGGGTCATTGTTGAAGCAAAAAGCGGCATAGTCGTTTAAGACCAAAATGGTCTGAAACTAGTTATGCACCATTGCCGTTTGGATTATCATTACAAGAAGGGGGGGCGCCCGCGTTTCACGCGGCAAGGGTAACACCCCCTGGGGGTGTTACCCTTGGGTTCGTGGCGATAGCCACGAACCGCGCCCCCCTCCTCTCTATTGGTGAGTCCGCAATCTTTTTTTAACCTATTTCCAATATACCATATTCAGATTTAATCCCCCAACGGCACTTAATTCCGGTGCTGCTAAATTCGCGTTAAAGGCTCTTATAGTCATATGCAAATGAGTAGGCACATTTATTACAAGTTCGTTTACCATACTTGAGGCTTCCTCGAAAACGGCATTTCGCTCGTCAGCGTCGATTGTGGCAATTGCTTGGTCGATAAGGGCGTTAAGCTCAGGGATATTTACCCTGTTTCTGTTAGGATTGCCTTCGATGCCGCCGTGGTACACTCCACGCATGAAAGGGATTAGATTGGAGGCGTTCCACATACCGAAAAGGGCTTCATAATCCGCGTCTAATGAGCGCTGGATGGTGGTTGCGTGGTCGTTCATGGTGATAGTGGTTGGGATACCGATTTCCATAAGCTGGGCTTGAACAACTTCTGCCATGCGCCTGCGTTCCTCACTGCTTGCTACCATATCGAAACCTATGGTTGCCGGGTCGATATTATGCTCAGCCAGGAGAGCCCTGGCCCCCTCCGGGTCAAAGGGGAGTACCCCATGGGAATTTGTGCCCGGAAATACAACAGGTACCTGCTCCCGGATCGGAGTTGCGAGACCGTCAAAAGCTGCAGCTACAAGTGCTGTTTGGTCAACGGCTTTATTAATAGCCTGGCGCACAACAATATTATCAAAAGGATGGATTGAGTTGTTAAGGAGCATCATATTATAGGCTGTTCCCTCAACCATAAAAACTTCTACGCCGGAATTGTTTAAAAGCCTTGGTACATCAGCTTCAGGGACTTCCACAACAAAGTCAATTTCACCTGTTTCAAGCCCTATAATCCTTGAAGAACCCTCAGGGATTATACGCCAAGTAACTTCTTTAACCCTTGATGCACGATTAGTGTCGAAATAATTGGCGAAAGCCGTTAAATGCATGGAATCGCCGAATCGCCATTCATCAAACACAAAAGGACCCGATCCTACAGGGTTTGCCCCAAAGTCATTGCCATCCTCGATTAAAGACTGAGGCATAACAGCATTAGCCGAACCTGCAAGGTCGAAAAACAGTGCGGCATTAGGCTCGCCGGTGTAAATTGTAAAGGTATATGTATCAATTACTTCCGCTTCCAACGCGCTTAAATGACCGGTTCTGGCTTCCGGATACTGACGGACATAGTAGAAGGACGCGACTACGTCATATGCTGTCATTTCCTCACCGTTATGGAAGAGGATGCCTTCGCGGAGGGTAAACTCAAACAGTACATCGCTAAGGGCGCGGTAGCTTTCGATAAGATCCGGCACAGGCTGAAGGTCAGTATAATTAACCCTAAAAAGGCTGTTGTGAGTCATAAGGTTTATAAAGCCGCCGGCTTGGGTAATATGCCGGGCGGGAGCGATTGTAGGGGCTTCGTTTTGGGTGGCAATTACAAGGCTGCCGTTTGGAGCTTCCGGCACTTGTGCAAGGGGGACTTGTGCCTGGCTGCCATTAGTAAGAACTTGGGCTGAAGGCAGCAAGGCAATTTCATTTGCAGGCTGAGCCGGCTGTTGAGGGGCAGCGCAGGCTACAACCCCTGCTGCCAAAACTGCTGATAATAACATGGTTAAAACTGTTTTCTTTTTCATAATACACCTCTTATATTTTTTTGATTTTTTGACATATAGTCAACACAGATGAAAATCCTCAAAATAAAGTGCCGTATTTTTCCCTCAAGGCAAGAAAGCGGCGGCGAGCGGGAACCCATTAAAGCCTGCTTTAATGGGTAGCGGACGATGCATTGGGGGTAAAAGACAAACTTTATTTGATTATTTTCATCTGTGTTGACTATTAAAAAAGCCCCATCAGCGTTTTATACTGATGAGGCTAATAAAGCTTGCAAACTCTACCGTCATGGCCATGCATCATCAGTATTATAACGCCAAATAACACTGCCCATAATAATGGCAATGTGTATGAGGATTATAATGTTGATGCTGTAGAATGAGTTCATATTGTACTCCTTAGGATTGATATAAAAAAGACCCCATCAGCGTTTATACTGATGAGGTCTGTAAAGCTTGTAAACTTTATCTAAGTACACCATCAATATTATAACGCAAAGCGGCATTGCCCATGAGAATAATGGCAATGCTAATGAGAATTATAATATTAATATTGGCAAGGTAGAATAAGTTCATTTTGTACTCCATAAATATACCTGTCCGCTAACCTCATCCCGCCAGCTTTTCGTCATATATTCCATTCTGCTGTGTCAAGGTCTCCTAGCAAAAGCTTTGGCTTTGCGTCGTCAACCTTTCTGTGCATAATTAAAAATATGCTCGAAAATCTGACAAAAGCAGGTTAGTGGACAGGTATAATAAACATTTTGTATATGTTACCACAGACAAAATTAATTGTCAAGGAAAAAAATCAATATTCTATCAGGGGGTTTATTTTCAATATAATTGAAAATAAGGTTGATATTTTTTGCAATATAGAGTATACTATTAGTAGATTAACTTGTGAGGGATTAACAATGCGTTGGCTAAGCCAGTAAGATTAGTTTATCTAATCGAGAATCCGTCTTGCCCGGGGTTAATCTTTTTTATTGCAGTATTTCTGACCATAATAGTATATTGCATACTCCAATAAAGCATCCGAATACTTCTGACCTTTACTGTTGCCATATGTAACTGCATTATAATACTTTGGCTGTTCTTTTATCTTTTCTTGAGGGCAAAACTCTTTGCTAAAATTGTGCATATTGAATCCAAAATCACTGCCATAAGTCATCTTTAAAGATTCTTTTATTCTCTTAACAATCTCACTTGCAATATATGGATGGGTTTTGTCAACATCCTTAGGCACATCTATAAATTTCACCTTGTCATTGGAATCTTTATCAATTGAATAAACTATATCAGCTTCACTTGCTTTTTTAGTAGATTTAAACATAAAAGTTTGAGTTATATCACCACTGACATCTTGCCCGAAAAGAGACTTTTCTATATCCAACAGCTGAGACAACGCGGAAGAATTTAATGTGAGTGGAGAGTTATTCCCATCCGGCAGTTTTGATAAAGCGACAAATGCAGTTACTTGATTATTCACTTTATATTCAGGAAAGTATTTCTTAATAAACTCATTTAAGTTAGTTATACAACGCTGAAACAAAGGCGCAAACTTAAAATCATAATCCGGCAGAATATTGTGAGTCGCTTTGTTTCTTATTTCTCTAATAAAATTTAAATTATGCTTTGTATTATTTGTGGTGCTTGTAAATACTTTATCAATACACTCGGATAAACCAAGAGTTTGACTTGGTTTGTGTTTAAAGTTAATAGCTTCTATGTTATTTGCACGTTTAATTATGAAAGCCTTTAAAGCCAACTCCCAAGCATTGCATATAAAAAAGCAAAATCCTTCGGTTCTATACTTGATAGTTGGCTTATTTATTAATTCAAGAGACATCAAGTATGCCTCTTCAGCTTTCTCTAAAAGAGCATTGACATTGATGGAGGCATCTAATTCCTACTTAGCTAACCCTTCCGCCGCGGCCGCAATACTCTCCGCATCAATCCCGTACTCTTTTTTAAGGAAATTGAGGCTGCCGGTTTGACCGTAGCGTTTATCCACACCTAAGCGTTTAAATTTAACCCCTGTGCCGGACTCGGCTATAACTTCCGCGGCGGCGGAGCCGAGACCGTTTACTATAAAGTGGTTTTCGACTGTGAGGATTTGGCCGCAGGATTTGGCGTATTTAAGTATTATATCCTTATCCAATGGGTCAATCATAAACATATCGATTACGGCGGCGTCTATACCCTTCTTCTCAAGTAGTGAAGCGGCTTGCAGCGCGTCAGAGACACAAATGCCTGAGGCTATTATACACACGTCTTTACCGTCTTTTACGACTTTGGCTTTGCCAAGTTCAAACTTTTCGTTTTCAGTATAAATTTGCATGGCTTTTTTCCTCTGGGCACGGATATACCAAAGTCCGCCTTTTTCGTAGCTCATTTCGATTAAAGCTTTCATCATATACTCGTCAGATGGTTCAGCTACAGTACAGTTTGGGATAGTACGCATTAGTGCAATATCTTCAAAAGGCATATGAGTGCCGCCGTTATGCTCGGCACAAACCCCAGGGTCAGAGCCTAATATAGTTGCCCCAAGGCGGGCGTAGCCAAGGGAGATGAATATTTGGTCATAAGGCCTTCTTGTGGCAAAGGTTGCAAAGGTATGGAGGAAAGGGCGTTTGCCGGCAAGAGATAAACCGGCGGCGGCACCTACCATTTGCGCTTCCATAATACCGCAGTTTACAAATTGATCCGGATATTTTTCCTTAAACTTAACTGTGCCTATGGAGGCGGCTAAATCTGCTTCCATAACAACGATATTTTTATCTTTTGCGGCAAGATTTATTAAAGTATCAACATATACCTGGCGGATTTCCTTAGTGCCTTCTTTAAGCATTGTTAAGCCCCTCCAATTCTTTTTCCAATTTGGCAATAAAATTGTTTAATATGACTTTTTCTTCCTCGTTAGGTCTTAAATGGTGACTTGAAGCTTTTTGCTCAAGATAAGGGAAGCCTTGGCCTTTTATAGTGTCAAGTACAATTACATGAGGCTTGCCTTTAACTTTTTTAGCGTCTGTTATCGCGTTATATATGGCGGAAACATCGTTGCCCGCAACAGCAGCACTGTCAAATCCAAAAGTCGCAAAAATCGCTGCAAAATCGCGTTTGCCGCCGATTTCCTCTACTGTGCCGTCAAGCTGCTTTTTATTATCGTCGATAAATAAGATTAAATTGTCTAAATCCTGTGCCGTGGCGAATTGCACCGCTTCCCAGCATTGCCCTTCGTTCATTTCGCCGTCGCCTACGATACAGTATACATATTGGTCGGAGCCGTTCATTTTAAGGGCTTTTGCCACTCCCGTAGCAACAGATATACCTTGACCTAAAGAGCCTGAGGACATATCGACACCGGGGGTCAGCATCCGGTCTAAATGGTTGGGCAAAGTTGTGCCGTCTTTGTTTAGGGTCATAAGCTTGTCCAGCTCAAAATAGCCTAAAAGGGCAAGGGCTGGATAGAGCCCGGGGCCTGCGTGACCTTTTGAGAGGATAAAATAATCGCGCCCTTCCCAGTCAGGGTTTTTAGGGTCTATTTTCATCACCTTACCATAAAGAACGGCTAAGCACTCAACTATGGATAATGAACCTCCATAATGTCCCGAACCTAAATGGTTCAAAGATTTGACAGTGTTTAGCCTGATTTCAAGAGCAAATTTTTCAAGTTTCTTAACTTCAACGTTGTCCATTACGCCCTCCAAAAGATAATATTTAATATATACATTTATATAAATTTATATAAATAATTTTAACAATTTTTTTTACAAATTTCAACATAAAATTGTGTTACAATAATAACAAGAATAAATTCCAAAACGGTGAATTATGACAAAATTTTCCATATTTATTATTGAGCTTTGTAAAAATATAATCGAAGATGATATTATATCAAAAGCAGGGGATTTGACTTTTAAAATACTCCTTTCCCTCTTTCCTTTTATAATGTTTTTGATGGCACTTTCAAGTTATTTTGAGATTGATGCTATGCTTTTGATAGACGGGATGTATCAAGGCTTGCCCCCTGATATTATGGATTTTATCGCCCCTTTTATGATAGAACTGTTTGAAATAAGAAGACCGAGTATATTATCCATATCTTTTATAGTTATGGTATTTTCTGCCTCAGGGGGCTTTAACACAGCAATGAAAGGCATAAACAAAGCCCACGGGCAGATAGATGAGCGCAATTTCTTCCACAGACGTATTATAAGTATCGCTCTGGTATTTGTATTTGCTATTGCTATTGTATCCGCACTGATTATGTTGATATTTAACAATACAATTTATAACTTTGCAATAAATCATTTGTACGATACCGCTTTTTTAAACGCTTTTTTCAGCTTTTTCGGTTATCTTATATCTGTTGGGATTTTGCTTTTAAGTGTGCTTATAATAAATACCCTTTCTCTGGCAAGGAAAAAGAGGTTTAGAGACTTACTGCCGGGAGCCTGTACTACAGTGGTTTGCTGGGTTATACTAAGCCGCGTATTTAGTATTTATGTTAATAATTTCTCAAACCATTCCGCTTTGTATGGAAGTGTCGCAGGGATTATGCTGTTTATGATCTGGCTTAATCTAACATGTGTGTTTATGCTTGTTGGGGCTGAGATAAATGCGCTGGTTAGTGTGAAGAGGTGAGGGTTAGTGCAAACGCATGAAGGGTTTACTTTGAGGTGAGGATAAAAAGCTATTGCTAAATATATGATTTTGTGATAGAATAGGAATATAAAAGGCAGCCGCAAAAGCGGTTAGCCCATTAATAGTTAAAGAAACTAACCGTTATCTGGCTAAGGGAAGACGGTTAGTTTCTTTTGGAAGAAAATTTGTCTGCTATGTAAATCATCAGCTTTATTAGTGTAACGATAAAGCTCATAGATAAGATGATGATTACAATTGTTTCGTAAACAGACATAGCCTCACCTCCTTTCGGAGAGTGTAGACTAACCGCCTTTGCTTTTTAGGCTGCATATTATGAGTTTAGCATAGAAAGTGTAATAAAATCAAGAGAATTTCAATATCAAAGGCTTTTAATTTCTCTACTCAATGGTAATATCAATAGCTCCATGCTCTTTTTCGTACTGCTCAACCCCTTTTTTTATCCAATATTCAAACTGGCTGTTTAGCGGTCTTTCCTCTTTACTTGCTATAATTTTTGCTTTTGCATGAACAATTTCATCTATTAGACTTCTTTCGAAATCAGTTTTTCAGGCTCGCGGAAAATCATTGAAGCCTGATATTTCACGCTCGCCCAGAAAAACTAAGTTGATTTCGAAAGAAATCTATTCTCAATTGCGTAGCTATTCGGTTTGGCTTTGCTGCTGGCATACAATCACCCTTTGTTGTTTAATGGATTAATAATAGCATAAGTTAGTGTTAAGAGGTGATTTTTATTGACAAAAAACAACAGCTCAATTAGAATATAATTGGGCGTTGCCAAGCGGCAAGCGGTTAGCCAAACCCTCTGAAAGGGGGTGAAGCCGTGAGTACATACGAAGCGTTAATGTTAATGATTGCTTTTGCAGTCTTGATAATAGCAATTCAAAAAGACACACGAAAATAGCCGCCCCAACCTGACAAGTTAAGCGGCTATAATCTTTAGTCAATTTCTTTATCAGGCTAACCGCTTACCGCGACGCCTTTTTTGTACCTTTAGTATAGCAGATGGGAAAGATATTGTCAATTGTTTGTGCTTATAAATTGTAAGTCAAGACGGCATTTCTTGCTATTTAACGACTTAGGTTTGTATTCATATAAAAAAAATCCTCCTTTTGGAATAAATAGATTCCAATATATCCCATAACTTTGTGTTAATATTTGGAATAGACTTTTTTAAAGAAAGGACTGAGTTTATGGAAAGCGTTCTCAGAGAGTTATACCACGGCAATATACGTCCCGATTCCAGGGTTTACGATGCAGATTCCCCCTTTGTAAAAGCGGCCCGCATAAAACACGACTGGCAATGGTGCATAAGCTGTTTCAGTCAATTTTTCTATCGCTTTTTGCTTCAACAATTTTTGCGAAACCCACGCAAAAATCATTACCGCAAAACACTCGATTCTCTCGTACCGCTCTGAAAAATTGCTTCAACATATGCTTATGCACCGTTGCTAACTGCATGGAAAAGTTAGCGGCGGTTTTGAATGATTCGGAAAAGGAGCTGCTGGCAAAATATTATGATGCACAATCGGAAATGGAGGATATAGTTAATTTTGATACTTTTGTTTACGCGTTGAGACTCGGCACATTTCTTATGAGTGAGCTTTATAAAAACGAGAATGCCATATGAAAATAAGATTGATTTTTTTATGCCGTGCTGTTATAATGCTTAAAGTGAGGTGTAGCATATGAAAATTATCGAACCAAGCTTTTCCATACAAGGTAATGTTGACGGTAGGCAAATCCTTAAAAATATTGAGGAATGCGGGCGCATTTGCTATAAAAGCGAGCATTTGATAAAAGAGGATTCCGCTGAGAAATTTATAGCTAAAATCATCAAGCGCGGTCATGAGGCCGTTATTGAGCATGAGAAAATTACGGCACTTATTATTTGCGACCGAGGGGTTTCTCATGAAATCGTGCGCCACCGTATTGCAAGCTATTGCCAGGAATCGACGAGATATTGCAATTATGCCAAGGATAAATTCGGCAATGAAATTACATTTATCAAGCCTTATTTTTGGAAAGAAGATGAGGAAAAATACGAGATTTGGATGCAAACCATGGAGTTTATTGAAAAGTCTTATATGAAGCTTTTGGAAATCGGCGCAACCCCTGAGGAAGCACGGAGTGTCCTTCCAAACAGCCTAAAAACAGAGATATATGTCACTATGAATTTAAGGGAATGGCGGCATTTCTTTAAACTTAGGACGAGTGCAGGCTCACATCCTCAAATGAGAGAGATTGCAAGACCGATGCTTGATTATTTTAAGGCATTGGTGCCGGTGGTGTTTGACGATATAAATTATTAGATTTACATAGGGTTTTATTTGATGAGATTGCTTCCCACCACACTACGCTCGTGTGCAATGACGAAACAAACGCTAATTTCGCTGCAATCCTAATGACAGGACTCAGCGTAGCAGATTTTAACAATTTTCCATGGAGGCATAGCTCAGCCGGGAGAGCGCTTGCCCGACACGCAAGAGGTCACTGGTTCGATCCCAGTTGTCTCCATTTTGAAAGCACAAAATATTTGACAAAAGAATTAAACTTTGATAAAATGGATATAAATAAAGCAAGAGGACGCGCAAATGTCCTCCCTGGGCAAATTGTCTGGCGGCATAGCCGGGCCGGACGCTAATCTGATTAAGCATTAACGAGAAATAAGCCGTTACCATGCCAAGGGCGGCTTATTTTTGTGTGTTTCTATATGCCAAATACGCTAAAGCTACCAGCGCAACAGTAAGAACCTGTCTTCAATAAGCTATCACACGTCTTTCCAACTGATTTTAAGCCACTTTGTGTCAGTGCTCACTTGCAGATTATCTTTGAATATGCTGCGTTCGCGCTTCCTTAATTGGCATAAAATCAGACTTGGAAATACGCGTAATCCATTATTGAATACAGGTTCTAAAAACCAGATACAATGATTCAAACATAGACTACGGTCATCCCCCCTTTCGGAAGTCCGACCAAACACCGCCCACAGTCTGCTTGTCTAAATTGTAGAGCCATTATTAAAATATGTCAATAAAAACCGCCTTTTCCTAAAGATTGAGCGGTTTTTTGTTTTGGATTCATTATGGTGACATAAGCGCGTTTTTTACAGCTTGATAGAGTACAAGGTCTATCATATGAGAGTAGTCAGAGAGCCTGAAGGTCACAAAGCCTTCAAGGTTTATATGGTCGGATTCTAAGATATATTTATTTATTAGATGGATAATATCTTTTTTACTTGGACCTATAACTATATTCGCAAGAAGCTCTTTAAGCCTGTCGTGGACTTTTGCCACTTGGTTTCTTTCAAGGATAATCCTTTCAAAAAGGGTTATTATATTGCTTGTAAAATTTCTTGGGGCATTTAGTGTTATGAAGCAATTGTCGTTTTCTATTTCAAAGTTTTCGATATAATTGTTGTAGTTATTTTGTGCTATCCAGTCCATCAGCTCGTTCATATAGCTGCCTGTTGAGATTGTAAGCCTCATACGCCACCTCGGTTACAGTATCTGATTTTAGAAGTTGCAATGGTGCATAACTAGTTACAGACAATTTTTTTGTCGCTTTTTGCTTCAGCAATGACCCGCAATAGCGGACGAGCCGCAAGGCTCGGTTCCGGCTTTAGCCGGAAGTCTCCCCTGACCCGCAATAGCGGACGAGCCGCAAGGCTCGGTTCCGGCTTTAGCCGGAAGTCTCCCCTGACCCGCAATAGCGGACGAGCCGCAAGGCTCGGTTCCGGCTTTAGCCGGAAGTCTCCCTTTTGCGAAACCCACACAAAAATTATTACCGCAAAACACTCGCTTACTCTCGTACCGCTCCAAAAAATTGCTTCAACTTAGGTTATGCACTGTTGCCAAGTATTTAACTATATATAATATGTCGGTACATGTTTAAATTTACATTGTACACAAATATTTTGTCAATCGATTAAAATTAAAGATTGCTAACTTAGCCCGATACGGCCGTCTCTTATGTAATCGAATATCTTTCTTACCGGGATGCCGGTGGCGGCGGCAACTTTGTTTATATCACTTCCAGGGTGTTCGTAAAGGTAGTCCCGGACACTTTTAAAAAGCTCCTCCTCAGCTTTTAAGCAAGCTTCACAGTAGAGGGAGCTTATTTTGACAAAAGGTTTTTTGCAGCCCCTACAGTTTGCGAAGTTCATTAATCAACCTCTTTTACAAGCTCCAAAAGCTCGTTTTTTGAAAATTTATAGTCAGAATTACAGAAATGGCAGTGTATATTAGCTTTCCCATCTTTGTCCAAAATATCCAAAATTTCATCCTTGCCGATTAAAACAAGGGCGTTTCGCGCTCTTTCTTTAGAGCATTTGCATAAAAAGCGGATTTCTCTTGTTTCATTAATGACAGGGTTGAGGTCTTTAAGGACTGTGTTCATAATACCTTTGGGGTCGAGACCTTTATCCATCATATTTGTTACGGTATCGAGAGTTTTTAAATTGGTTTCGAGTTTAGTGATTACATCGTCAGAAGCCTCAGGCATAAGCTGGACAACAAAGCCGCCGGCGTGTTTTACGGATAAATCCCTATCAACTAAAACCCCAAGAGCAACGACGGACGGAGTTTGCTCGGATACGCCGAAATAGCGGGTCAAATCCTCGGCCACTTCCCCTGATATAAGAGGGAGAGTGCTGGAGAATGGCTCCTTAAGCCCCATATCCTTGATTACATGGATATGACCGGCACCGATTGCGCCGCCAACATCCAGCTTGCCGTTTGATTTTAGGGGCAAAACCACATGAGGCTCGTAAGCATAGCCGACTACATTGCCCATGCTGTCCGCCGTGGCGATAATACCCTGCATGGGACCGTCGCCTTTAAGTGATACGGTTAGGATGTCTTTATTATTTTTTAGCATAAGCCCCATAATTGCCGTACCTGTTAAAAGCCTGCCTACTGCGGCGCTTACAACAGGTGTGGTGTTATAATTTTTACGGGCTGTCTCGGCAGTTTCTCTTGTATTGGCGAAAAACCCCCGTATTTGAGAGTTGGCTGCGGTGATAGAGAGTGAGTAGTCCATATGGTGTCTCCTTAGCTTAGGGTGTGTTGTTTTTTAGCCACAAAGAAAATTTTTTCGCTTTTTTCGTGGGGCTTGTGGAATGTTAAGGCGTCGTATATGGCTAAAACCTCAAAACCGGCGGATTTTAAGAGTTTTTGGATGTCATCTGTTTCGTAAGCCCGCTGGGTGTGAAGTTCTTCGTGGCGTTCGTATAAATTATCGTTTGTTTGCATGAAAATATTTACTATATACTCATTGATTTTACTATCATTATCATAATAGTTTTCCCAAATAACAGCGGCGTTATCTACTATATCACAAAAAGAATTGTCGGCAAGTATATTGCGGTATTTATACATAGTGTTTATGTCGAAAATAAACAGACACTCAGGGTTTAGATAATTATTAACAAGACGAAAGACCCTCAAAAGCTCATCCTCGTCAAGGATATAATTAATGGAGTCAACCATGGAAATAACGGCATCAACCGTGCCGTAAAGCTCAAAATGGCGCATATCCTGTTCGAGAAACAGGATATTTTTATGCTCTAAAGCTTTTGTGCGGGCTGTCGTAAGCATATCCACTGAGGAGTCAACGCCTATCATATCATAACCTTTCTTTGCCAGGGGGATGGTAAAATTACCTGTACCGCAGCCAAGGTCGAGAACAAGGTTGGGAGAGACGCCGGCTTTAGCCCAAAGGGATTCGATATAGGCTATCCATGAGGGGTAGTCGATATTTATGAAATTGTCGTAGATTGCTGAGAGTTTTTGGTACATGGTTACTCCTTTAACGGTTCTTCTGATTGCCGCGATAAGTTCTCTGCTCGTCATTGCGAGGAGCCTAACGCGCGCAGCGTGTTGGCACAAAGCGTGTTAGGACGCGGCAATCTATTACAGTAATACAGGCTCTTTTTCGGGCGCAGCGATTGTGGTTGACGTTTCAACTTCCATATTACGCTTGGCTGCGGAGAGCATCAGTTTTATGCGGTTAAGCTGGTTTACCTCGCTGGCTCCAGGGTCATAGTCGATTGCGACGATATTCGACAATGGATATTGCCGTTTAAGCTCTTTGATTATACCTTTGCCTGTAACATGGTTAGGCAGGCAGGCAAAAGGCTGGACGCAAACGATATTATTGGCTCCTGAATGGATTAGCTCCACCATTTCGGCTGTTAAAAACCATCCTTCACCTGTTTGGTTGCCAAGAGATACTATAGGTGCCGCAAGCTCACCAAGCTTTTCGATATGTATTGGAGGTGTGAAGCGAGCCGACTTTGTAAAAGCGTCTTTCATATGTATTCTATACCGCTCCATTGCTTTGATTGCGGCTTTTGCTAAAGTATTTTTCCATTTAGGAGTGCCTAAATGTTCCACCTGGAATTCTTTATTATGTAGGGTGTATAAGAAAAAGTCCAATAAATCAGGAACAACGGCTTCCGCCCCTTCTTTTTCCAGTAAATCCACTATATCGTTGTTAGCTGTTGGGTGGAATTTTACTAAAATTTCACCAACAACTCCCACTCGCGGTTTTTCTATATCTAAAATCGGCAAATTATCAAATTCATATACCATTTGGTATATATTTTTCTTATACTCAGAGAATGAGCCTTTAGTGACAGCTTTTCTGCAAATTTCAGTCCATTTAGTGTGGAGGGCGTTGGTTGAGCCGGTCACTGCCTCATAAGGGCGCACACGATAAACCATCCGCATAAGCATATCCCCGTAAACTATAGCCATTGCGGCACGGTTCATAAGCTTTAGGCTAAATTTCCAGCCGGGATTTTTCTCAAGACCTGAGGCGTTTACACTGATAACGGGTATATGAGAAAAACCTGACATTTCCAAAGCGCGGCGGATGAAAGCTATGTAATTTGTGGCACGGCAGCCCCCTCCTGTTTGACTTATAAGGACGGAGGTGTTGTTTAGGTCATATTCACCGCTCCAAAGGGCTTTTAAAATCTGCCCCACCACTATAAGGGAAGGGTAGCAGGCGTCGTTGTTGACATGACGAAGCCCTATATCTATAGCCTCTTTGTCCATGGCGGGCATAATCGCAAGGTTGTAGCCGCAGCTTTTAAATGCCCCTTCTAAAATATCGAAATGGATAGGCGACATTTGAGGGCAGATGATAGTATGGTTTTTCTTCATTTTTTTGGTGAAGACGATACGATTTTTAGGCTTAACAGGGGCTTTAAGTTTAATACCGCCGTTTCTCTCCCTCTCAGTGATTGCGGCAAGGAGTGAGCGTATCCTAATCCTGGCGGAGCCTAAATTCGACACTTCATCGATTTTTAGGCAGGTATAGATTTTGCCCGTAGCCCCCAGGATTTCGTGTACCTGGTCGGTGGAAACCGCGTCAAGACCGCAGCCGAAGGAATTAAGCTGGACAAGCTCAATTTTCTCCTTATCCCGTACAAAAAATGCGGCAGCGTAAAGGCGTGAGTGGTAAGTCCATTGATCCACCACATTTAGAGGCCGCTCAACTTTGCCCAGATGTGCAACAGAATCTTCCGGCAAAACGGCGACGCCATAGCCTGTTATAAGCTCAGGGATGCCGTGGTTTATCTCAGGGTCGATATGGTACGGGCGGCCGGCTAACACTATGGCGCGCATACCTGTTTGCTCCAGTAATTTAAGGGTTTCTTCCCCTTTTTGGCGAAGGTCAGCCTTAAAATTTTCCTGTTCTTTCCAAGCGGCGTGGGCGGCAGATTGTATTTGTTTTTTGTCGAAATGTGAAAACTCCTCCACAAGTGCCTTTGTAAGGGCTTTTTTATCCCCAAAGTTAAGGAACGGGTTTGCGAAGCTTATGCCCAGTTCCCTAATATCTTCAACATTATTGCGGATATTTTCAGGGTAGGAGGTGACGATTGGGCAGTTGTAATAATTGCCGGCGTCCTCGAACTCTCTTTGCTCATAGTAAACAGAAGGGTAGAAAATATATTCGCACCCCTTGTCAATCAGATCCATAATATGCCCGTGGACAAGTTTTGCCGGATAGCATACGGACTCGCTGGGCATGGATTCGATGCCTTTTTCGTAGGTTTCACGATTGGAAGCTTCCGACAATACTACACGGTAGTTAAGATTAGTGAAAAATGTATGCCAAAATGGGTAATTTTCGTATATATTTAGTACACGGGGGATGCCTACTATGCCGTTTTTAGCCCGCTCGGCACTTAAAGGGGTATAGTTAAACACACGGTTGTATTTATATTCGTACAAATTAGGTATGCCATCAAGGGCTTTAGAGTTGCCAGCCCCTTTTTCACAGCGGTTGCCGGAGATGAAGCGGCGGCTGCCGTCGAAATTATTAATGGCAAGCAAACAATTGTTCCCGCAAAGTTTACAGCGGACATTTGTAGAGTCCATATGCAAAGATTTAATTGCCTCAAGGCTTATAAAAGCGGATTCGTAGCCGTCCTGGCATCGCTCTTTAGCAATAAGGGCCGCGCCGAAAGCACCCATAATGCCTGCAATATCAGGGCGGGTGGCTTCCCGCTCACTAATAATTTCAAAACAGCGAAGGACAGCTTCGTTATAAAAAGTACCCCCTTGGACAACAATCTTTTTACCCATTTGTGCCGGATTTGTGATTTTTATAACTTTTTGTAATGCATTTTTTATAATCGAATAGGCAAGCCCCGCGGAAATATCCGCAACATGGGCCCCTTCTTTTTGGGCTTGCTTGACGCGGGAGTTCATAAAAACCGTACAGCGGGAGCCAAGGTCAATTGGATTTTCCGCAAAAAGGGCAATTTTGGCAAAATCCACAGTACTTTTGTCCAAAGATTTGGCAAAAGTTTCGATAAAAGAGCCGCAGCCGGCGGAGCAGGCCTCGTTTAGGATAACATCATCAATAATACCGTCTTTTATACGCATACATTTCATATCCTGACCGCCGATGTCTAAAATAAAATCAACATCCGGTTCGAAAAAAGCGGCGGCTTTGTAATGTGCCACAGTTTCGACCTCGCCTATATCAACATTAAAAGCGGCCTTTGATATAGCTTCCCCATAGCCTGTGGCACAGGAGTTTTTGATTTTGACCCCTGAAGGCAATTTCTCCAAAAGGTCGGTGAGAGCGGCTTGGAGGACTTTTACCGTATTGCCTTCATTACTTTTGTAATGGGAGTATAAAAGCTCCCCATCTGCACTTATCAAGGCAATTTTTGTAGTGGTTGAGCCGGCGTCAATGCCGAGGAAAGCGTCCCCTTCGTAGCTTTGAAGGTCGCGTTTTTTGAGGGTAGCTTGCTGGTGGCGGGTGTTGAAATTGTCATAAGCCTCCCGGCTCTCGAAAAGCGGCTCAAGACGGGCGATTTCCATATCGACAATTTTCTCCCCTTGGAGGTTTGTGATAAGTTTGTCGAAAGACATAAACCCCTCACCCCAAGCGGACAAAGCCGCACCCATAGCGGCAAATAAATGGGAGTTTTCCGGCACGATTATCGCCTCGTCCCGGAGCTTAAGTACATCGATAAACCTGGCCCGCAGCTGGTCTAAAAAATGGAGAGGGCCACCTAAAAACGCCACATTGCCGCGAATTGGCTTGCCACAGGCAAGACCTGATATGGTTTGGCTGACAATGGATTGGAAAATAGAAGCCGCAAGGTCGGCTTTTGAAGCCCCTTCGTTTATAAGAGGCTGGATATCGCTTTTGGCAAAAACACCGCACCTGGCGGCAATTGGATGGATTATTTTATGGTCTTTTGCAAGGGCATTAAGCCCGCTTGCATCGGTTTGCAAAAGGGTTGCCATTTGGTCGATAAAGGAGCCTGTGCCGCCGGCGCAAATACCGTTCATACGCTGCTCGATACTATTTCCGAAATATATTATTTTGGCGTCTTCACCGCCGATTTCAATGGCTACGTCAGTATGGGGTGCCGTTTCCGAAATAATATTCGATACGGCAACTACTTCCTGTATAAAGCCAACCCCTACCCAGCCTGCAAGAGATAACCCGCCGGAGCCTGTTATCATTGGTTTGAACCGGATATTGCCCAGTTCTTTCCTCGCTTGTTCCACCATAGTTAGAAGAGTGCCTTGTATATCCGAGCGGTGGCGAAGATATCTGCCGAAGAGTAGTTTGTGATTTTCATCTAAAACAGCGATTTTAATAGTGGTTGAGCCAATGTCAATGCCCAGCCTGTATGTAATTGGGTTAGAATCATTCAAGGGGTATCACTCCTTACAGTTTGGCTTGCGATACTATATCCATTTTATTATAAAGGTAAAATTGATTTTTTGCAAAGTCAATTTGTGGCATATAGGGCAATAATATCTTGGCAATGGTGCATAACTAGATTCAGACAATTTTTTTGTCGCTTTTTGCTTCAACAATGACCCGCAATAGCGGACGAGCCGCAAGGCTCGGTTCCGGCTTTAGCCGGAAGTCTCCCTTTTCCAAAACCCACGCAAAAATCATTACCGCAAAACACTCGCTTACCCTCGTACCCCTCCAAAAAATTGCTTCAACTTAGGTTATGCACTGTTGCCTCTTGTGATTTTATGAAGAATGCTGTAAAATTGGATTAATATGACGAATTAAACCCACAGGAGGGATTTACCATGAAAATAGGTTTTATAGGTGCCGGCAATATGGCTGAGGCGATAATTAAGGGGATTGTTAAAAACGGTGTTGACCCAAATAGCGTGTATATTAACGATTTAGACAGGGCTAAGGTTAAAAACCTTGTAAAAACCTGCTCGGTTAAGGGATTATCCGCAAATTTGGATATAGTTAAGGAATGCGGGCTGATTATACTTGCGGTTAAGCCTCATTTGCTAAAGCCGGTGATTGGTGAAATACGCCATCTCCTAAATCCAAAGGAGCATACTTTAGTAAGTATTGCCGCCGGCATAAGCCTTGAAATGCTTGAGGGTTTTGCAAATGTGGCAGAAATACCTGTGATACGGGTTATGCCCAATGTAAACTCCGCTGTGTGTATGGGAATGACGGCAATGTGCAAAAATATCTTTGTGGGAGATGCCCCGTACAATTACACCAAAGGGCTGTTTGAAAAAATCGGCAAGACGGCTGAGCTGTCTGAGGGCTTTTTCCCATTGTTTGGGGCATTGGCAGGTTCTTCCCCTGCGTTTACCTATCTTTTCATCGAGTCATTGGCTAAAGGGGCGCATAAAGCAGGGATGCCTAAGGCACAGGCGGTGGAGATTGCGGCACAGGCGGTTTTAGGCTCGGCTGCTCTTATTTTGGAAAGCGGCAAGCACCCGTGGGAGCTTATTGACTCCGTATGTTCGCCGGGAGGGACGACTATAGAAGGGATTTGCGCCCTTGAAAGGGAGGGGTTTCCCGCTGCGGTGGTAAGCTGTATGGATACTTGTATGGCGAAGGATAAGCTGATTATGGAGCGTAATAAATGAGAGTAAAAATCGCGGGAATTGTAAATGACTCTATCGTAGACGGACCGGGGCTTAGGCTTACGGTGTTTAGCCAAGGCTGTCCTCATAATTGCAAGGGTTGTCATAATCCACAGACCCATGATTTTGACGGAGGCTATTATATTGACACAGATGAGATTATAGAGATGGCAAGTAACAACCCTCTCCTTAGTGGTGTGACCTTATCAGGGGGGGAGCCTTTTATGCAAGTGCAGCCGATGGCTGAGATTGCTGAAAAAGCCCATGAAATAGGGCTTAATGTGATAATTTACACAGGCTACACTTGGGAGGAGCTTATGGCAAATGAGGGGTTTAGGGGGCTTGCCTTAGCGGCGGACTATGTGGTAGACGGGCAGTTTGCAGAGGCGTTAAGGACACTGGATATGCCCTTTGTAGGCTCATCTAACCAAAGGGTGATAGATGTTAAAAAGAGTATGGAAAGGGGAAAGGCAGTACTCCATGAGTTTTAGATCCGCTAAATACAGGGATATTGAGGCAATTTGCGCGGGTCTTACGGGGGCTTTTGTGCCTATGCTTAAAAGCTTGTATCCAAGGGGGTATTATGCGTATTTTACGAACCATACTTGGGTTAAAGATAAAATCGACAATGAGTTTGTCTATGTTTATGTGTTGGAGGGTACAGTTATCGGTGCCATGATAATTATAAAAAACCCTGATGAGAAAAATCTTAAAATCCATACAATTTATGTGGAAGAAGCGTACAGGAGGCAGGGTTTCGCGAAAGCCATGATGGAAAAAGCCGAGGAGTTACACGGCGAAGGGGTTGGCTGGAGCCTTGAAACCCTTGAAAGTTTGAAGGGGAACGTTGAGTTGTATGAGAAAATGGGATATAAACGGTACGGTGAGCCAAAGGTGCTGGAAAACGGGCATAAAGTGGTTTATTATGGGAAGAGGAGGCTGCTATGAACATAGCAATAATAGGCGCGGGAGCGGTAGCGAAGACTTTTATAGAGCTTTTGTACAGCCCTGATAGTACGGATACGGGGGATATTAAAGTTAAGTATGTATTTAACTCCACAGGGGGAGTTTATGAGGCACAAGGATTTAAGCCTTTTAAAAATCTTGGGGAGTGCGGGGGTTTTAAGCCGGGGCTTAGGATAGCAGACATTGATATTAACGAAATCGACTTGGTAATTGATTTGAAAAGTACGGATTTACAAAATGCCCAGAAGGATTTTGATACCTGTACATGGGTACTTAAAAAGGGCTTGCACCTTGTAAGCGGCAATAAGGGGCCTGTGGTTTATGGTTATAACAGGCTTAAGGCTTTGGCTGATACTAATAATGTACGGTTTTTATGCGGCTGTGCGGCAGCGGCGGCACTGCCTTCTGTACTGGTTGGGGTGGATGCTCACGCCGGCTCTAAGGTTACGGCTTTTGAGGGCATAGTAAATGGTACCACAAATTACATAATATCGAAAATGGAGGCGGGAGTGCCTTATAAGGCGGCCCTGAAGCTTGCACAGGAGGCGGGTATCGCTGAGAAAAACCCGGATTATGATGTTAAAGGCATTGATACGGCAATAAAGACTGTTATGCTTGCGAATATACTTTGGGGTACGGAAATGACTGTGGAGGATGCTGATATTACAGGCATTGATAAGCTTACCATAGAGGATGTGGAAGCTGCGGCAAAAAAAGGCGAGAAAATAAAGTTAATAGGCAAAGCTGTGCCGGACGGCAGGGGCAGGGCAAAGATAAGTGTTTGCCCAACTTCTGTGGACAGCACTCATCTTCTTTACGGGACGGATGAAAAGTATAAGGCGATTGTGTTTAGCAGCGGTAATTTGGGGAATATATTGATTTCCGGCGCGTCATCTTTAAAGGGTGCGGCGGCGGCGGTACTTAGGGATGTGGCAAATATTGCGCGCCTTGCATAAATAGGGGAGAAAACGCCTACACTTATAGTGGATTTACTTCAAAACCATAACAAAATTTATACATTCGTATAAATTTTGTAGAGAATCTACTATACAGCCGTTCAACTTAAGAAAAGCCCTTAAGTTGAACCAAGCCACTTCACTGCGTTTGTGTCTTGCCTTAAGCTCAGCATCATAGATGCTTCGCTTAAGGGGCGTTCATCAACTTTCAAACATCTAAATGAATAAATTCATTTGGACTGTTTGAAAGTTGATTCACTATACAAGATGTGAGGTGTGTTTGCTATGAGCGAGAAAAAGCCAAAGGTGCTTACGGAAAACGATTTGATGAAGTTAGAGATAGCCGAGGAATTAGGGCTTATGGATAAAGTGAAGGCCACAGGCTGGAAGAGCCTTACAGCAAAGGAAAGCGGCAGAATTGGCGGGATAATGACGAAGAGGAAGAAAGAAGCGAAGCGGGGATGATACTCGTTTCGATAAAAGCCGTTAATGTATAGCATTAACGACAGGCTGAAGACTTTGTCTTCAGCCTGTCGTTAAAATGGCAAAGCCATTTTAACGAGGTACTTAAGGTATGAATCCGCCTGCAAGGTTTTGCTTCGCAACCCCCTGCGGCTGGTCGTCCGCTACGCGGACTGCTCGCC